>Ga0129310_1000145_pt1 | contig 99207 bp, 87 predicted proteins | sample Go1ome_2_FD_94433 | JGI IMG/M metagenome (GOLD analysis project Ga0129310, IMG submission 94433) | Western lowland gorrila individual fecal microbial communities from Wisconsin, USA - Go1022A metagenome | ecosystem: Host-associated > Mammals > Digestive system > Large intestine > Fecal | place... | reverse complement strand
TTAAAGATGGTCTGAGAATTGGATTATCAACAAAATTTTCGATTTTTTCACCAAACATATAAATCTGCATGTTCAGTTTGCGCATGCTGTCTAAATATTGTTCACCTGTCATTAAAGCCATAATAAGTTCCTCCTTTGAATAAATAAACATATAGTATATAATATAATATATCATGGTATGTTATATATTTAAAGCAAAAAACATGCCAGAATTTAAAAAGAAAATGAGGTGAAAAAGCACAAAATAAAACCTGTTTTTTGCAGAAATGCAACAAAACATGCAAGGCTGCAAATTACCAAAAATAAAAGCAGTTTTTTATCTGTATGAACAGGAAAAAATAAAATAAAGACTGGCATAAAAATTGCTTTTATAATAAAAATGAATTTTTAAATTTTAGGAGTGGATATAGATGAGCAAAACAGAGCAGTTAGATAAAATAAAAAAAATACTGGAAGAGGATGTGCGACCTTCTTTGTTAGCACATGAAGGAGACGTTGAGTTGGTTTCCTATGAGTCTGGGATTGTAAAAGTGAAGCTGCATGGCAAATGTTCAGGATGTCCATCTGCTTATCTGACAACAGAAGAGCTAATAGCGGTAAAAGTCAAAGAAAAAATGCCGGAAGTAGAAGATGTTGTCCTGGTGCAGGAGGTGAATCCTGAATTGCTGGATTTTGCCCGGCGTATTTTAAATCATGAGCTTTAAGGATAAAGTGGTTTCATGGTTTAAAAATAAATCATCAGTAATCAGGAAGGAGGAACAATATGCAGATAGCCATTAAATACTGCGGTGGATGTAATTGTACTTATCAGCGGGGACATGCAATTAAACATTTTAAAAGTTTATTTCCGGAACATAATTATGTTGTCGGCAATGAGAATATGGTATATGATATCTGGTTGGTGATTTGCGGATGTGAGAAGAAGTGCGTTGAGGTACAGAAACTGGTTGCTTCCGTAAGAACTTTTGTCGTTGGTTCGGAAGCTGAGTTTCAGAAATTGATAACCGAGTTTAAGCAATTTCGTAATCAGGATCATCAGGCAGTCGAAAAGAAAAAAATCAGAATACATGGGGAGGCCTCTTATACCAGAACTTTTTATTGGGAGGATGCACATACGTTCAGCAGATTAACAGGGGACAGCAGCCGGCTTCATTTAAATTATGATTTTGCACAGGCACACCTTTTTGAAGGGCCGCCGATACATAGTATTCTTGTATCCAGTCTGATGTCTACCGTTATGAGCACCAAATTTCCAGGTGAAGGTACAGTGCTTTTAGAGGAACAGGTTAATTATAAAAAACAGGTATATTCAGGAGACACTGTTACGGCAAAAGTTATTCTTGAGGAGATTAAGGAATATGCAAGCTGCTATATTGGTACCTTTAAAGGTGAATGCATTAATCAGAATCAGGAAATGGTTGCACAGGGAATATATCATCAATATTTGGATAAAAAATTTTTTGAGTTAGGAGAATAAAATCATGACAAATTTAGAGAAATATAATCAGGTATTTATGGAGCATTTTGAAATCAGCGCAGAGGAACTTCCGGGATTAAAATACAGAAGTTATGCAAAATGGGATTCTATGGCACATATGGAGTTATGTTCTATTCTTGAAGAAACATTTGACATTGCCATGGAAACGATTGATATTCTTGCTTTTTCTACTTATGAGAAGGGCATGGAGATCATGAGAAAATATGGTGTATCAATGTAAGCCATGGAAGAGAGCAGGTTAGCAGAGTGTATTGAAGCTTTTTTGGAGCAAGATCCTTTTGTAATGGAGCAGCATCAGAAAGATAAAATTTATTCTGAATTAATGCCGCGACTTCATCGTCACCACCTGTCAAAGTGTGGAGAGTATAGAAATATATGTCAGCATTTTGGTCATCTGTCAGTTGAAACAGAGATGGATGTGCAGGATTTTGAGCAATTCATGCCGCTGCCAGTCAGTTTGTTTAAGAAATATCTGCTTTCAAGTGTTGAAGAGGATGCTGTTTATAAAATACTTGCGTCGTCAGGAACAACTGGAAGTATACCATCAAGGGTGCCGTTGGATCGTCAGACAGCGGAGTTTCAGCAGACGGCGCTGGCAAAGATCATGACAAGTTTTCTGGGAAGTAAAAGGATGCCGATGCTGATTATTGATCATGAGCAGATTTTGAAGGGAAAAGCACAGTATTCCGCACGGGCGGCAGGCATTCTGGGTTTTTCAATTTATGGATCCAGAAAATGTTTTGCTTTGGATGACAACATGAAGCTTGATGTAGAGAAAGTGCAGGCGTTTCTGGAACGGCATCAGGGAAAGCAGATACTTGTTTTTGGCTTTACATATCTTATCTGGCAAAAATTATATAAACAGTTAAAAGAAGCAGGGATAAGATTGGATTTATCCAATGCGATCCTGATTCATGGCGGCGGTTGGAAAAAATTAAAGAATGAGGCTGTTTCGGAAGAAATGTTCCGTGCGGGTCTCTATGAAACTTGTTGTTTGAAGAAAATCAGCAATTATTACGGAATGGCAGAGCAGACTGGCGGCATTTATATTGAATGTGAGCATCATCATTTCCATGCCAGTCTTTTTTCAGAAATTATGATGCGGAATCTTCAGGATTTTTCGATATGTCAAATAGGAGAAGAAGGTGTTATTCAGGTTATGACGCCGCTGGCATTGTCTTTCCCGGGGCATAATCTTCTGACAGAAGATAAAGGTGTTTTGTTGGGTGTTGATGATTGTCCGTGCGGCAGAAAGGGTAAATACTTTAAACTTACCGGGCGAATGCAGCGTGCTGAAATAAGGGGGTGCAGTGATGTCTATGCAGATGAGACGGATATTGGGAAATCCTGAGGCGTTAAAGGCTGTGAAAGCGGTTCCTTTTGAGCCAGGGGTTGTAGATTTTCTTGATGCTGTATCGAAAGCTATTATGAAGCATCCGGAGAGCAGAAAGATTCCGGGACTGCATGCCTTTGGGTTCTGGTGCAGAAAGAAGCATTTGCTGCAGTTAAAGGCAAAATATCAGATATCTGATGAGAGATGCGGTAAAGGTTTGGTTTTTCATATATGTGCATCCAATATCCCCGGATTGTTTGCATGGTCTATGGTTATCGGTCTGCTTATGGGCAACAGCAATCTTGTGCGTGTTTCTGCAGGAGAAAATAGTATTCAGGCTGCAAAGGCTTTTTGTGAGGTCTTTGAGCATGTTTTGAATCAAAAGCAGTATCGGCATCTGGCAGATCGGATGGCTGTTGTGACTTATCCAAAAGAAAATGAGTCGTTGACGATTCATTATTCAGAAATGTGCGGTCTGCGGGTTATATGGGGTGGCGATCGGGCTATAGAGACGATTACTGGACTAAGCTGCCAGCCAATGCCGGAAGATATCGTTTTTCCAGACAGGGTATCTGCGGCAGTGATAGACGCAGAGGCACTTAACAGTATGCATCAGGATGAACTGGAGCTGCAGGCCGGACTTTTTTATGATGATACTTATGCCATGGATCAAAATGCCTGTTCGAGTCCGCAGCTGATCGTATGGCGTGGTGGTCAAGAGAGCTGTCAGCGGGCTTCTTTGAGATGGTGGCAGGCAGTGGGAAGACAGCTCACACAATATGCACCATCAGAAAAACAGATTTATGATAAATATAGTCTGGCATGTGAGGTGGCCATGAACAGTGACTGCGAATCCGTTCAGTGGTGGGATAAAAAACTATGCCATATATGGATGGATGAATTGCCGGCAGATTGGCCTGAATTCAGAGGCAACAGTGGTATTTTTCTGGAATGTAGAATAGATACGGATGAAGAAATCAAATTGATTGATAGTGAAAAACTTCAGACGTTGCTTGTGTTGGGAATTGATCAGGAAGAATTGCAGAAAATGATTGAGAAACAGCGGATGCAGGGTGTTTCGAGAATTGTTCCATTTGGGCAGGCACTGGAGATGGATCTTGTATGGGATGGTCAGGATCTGACGAAGCGTCTGACAGAGCCGGATTTTTTTAAATGGCAATGGGAGTATGATGATCGCTGTATGCTGATGGATGACAAAGGCAGCACAGTGACCTATGGTGAAGCAAGGCTATTTGGGAAAACGTATTTCGGCGGTGCGTCAGAAAGATCGTTGATATTGCTTATAACAGAGAATACAATGGGTTCTGTGTTAACTTATATTCAATCACTGCGGCATGATCTTGTGCCGATGCTTATGGATAAGAAGACAAATCATGAACAGTTAATGGGCATTATAGACAAATACAGGCCGGAGTATGCGGCCGTTCCGGAAAAATATATGATACATCCGGGGAAAAATTACGAAGAAAAATGGCGGTCAAAAGGCTATATTTATTATGCGAGAAAGACTGAAGAAGAAAGCTGCAAATTACATAAAGATTTGGCATTGCTGCTTTCAACATCAGGAAGTACGGGAAGCCCAAAGTTTGTTAAGATCAGCAAGATGAACCTTCAGTCAAATACAAGTGCCATTGCATCTTATCTGCATATAACAGAAAGCGACAGACCGATTACTACACTGCCTATGAGTTATACGTATGGACTGTCAATTATCAACAGCCATTTGTACAGGGGAGCGACGATTTTGCTTACAGAGGCTTCTGTGATGGAGCAGACATTTTGGGATTTCTTTAAAAAGCAGCAGGCAACTACTTTTGGCGGGGTGCCGTATACATATAAAATGCTGAAATTTATTGGTTTCCTTGATATGCAGTTGCCTTCTTTAAAAATAATGACACAAGCCGGCGGTAAACTGCCAGTGTCATTGCAAAAGATATTTACTGCTTATGGAAAATCCTATGACAGACCGTTGATTGTAATGTATGGTCAGACAGAAGCGACAGCGCGAATGGCATATTTGCCATGGAAAGATGCAGAACAAAAGCAGGGAAGCATCGGCATCGCTATTCCGAGAGGACATTTTTGGCTTAAGGATACATCAGAATCTGTCATTACTGATAGTTACAAAACGGGAGAGCTGATTTACGACGGCCCGAATGTCACAATGGGATATGCGGTTGATCGACGGTCTTTGATGACAGGTGATGAAAATCACGGACGTCTTGCAACAGGCGATCTGGCTTATCGGGACGACGATGGTTTTTATTATATTGCAGGAAGAAAGAAGCGGTTTATCAAGCTGCTTGGCAACAGAATCAGTCTGGATGAGACCGAAGAACTGCTGAATCAGGCTTTTCCGGAAACAGAATTTGTCTGTGCCGGAACAGATGAACAGATGAAAGTGTTTTGTACCGGAGATATAGGAGATGAAAAAGCAATTATCAGTTATCTTAGCGATAAACTGCATTTGTTCTACAAAAATTTCTCAGTGCGTAAAATAAAAAAGATACCGAGAAACACATCAGGCAAAGTTTTATATGAACAGTTGGAAGAACAATAAGAAAAAGCTGACATTGTGCAGAGATTCAATTATAGAAAATATGTCTGCAGGATGTCAGTTTTATTTTACTAAACTTCTTGTTTAAAAATACTTGACAACGACAGGAATTAATCTATAATAGATTTGTTTAGCAATATCGAACTAAAAGTTAAGGAGGAATCAGCGTGGATATAGGTGCAAAGATTAAGCTGCTCAGGAGTAAGAATCAGCTGACCCTTGAGGAGCTGGCGAACCGCAGTGAGCTGACGAAGGGCTTTCTTTCTCAGGTTGAGAGGAATCTCACGTCTCCGTCTATTGCAACGCTGGAGGATATACTTGAGGCCCTTGGTACTTCACTGGGTGAATTTTTTTCCGATGACAGAGATGAGCGTGTGGTGTTTACGGCCAATGACTATTTTATTAATGAGCAGGAAGCCTATGACATCTTTTATATCGTGCCGAATGCGCAGAAGAACAGCATGGAGCCGATTCTGATTAAGCTGCATCCGGGATGCGAATCGGAGACATACGGCCCTTATGAGGCGGAGGAGTTCGGTTATGTCCTTCAGGGGAAGGTGGAGTTGCATTACGGCAAGGCGCAATATATGCTGAAAAAGGGGCAGACTTTCTATCTGAAGGGAGATAGAGAACATTATCTGAAGAACGCAGGAGAATCCGAGGCGAAGGTGATATGGGTTTCCAATCCACCTTCATTTTAATGTAGTGAATCTAATTGGCAAGGGAGAGGACCATGGAGAAGATTATTGAGCTTAAGAATCTGACGAAGAATTTTGATGACCAGCAGGTTTTGAAGGGCATCAATCTGGAGATTCATCAGAATGAGTTTCTGACACTGCTGGGGCCGAGCGGCTGCGGCAAGACAACAACATTGCGTATTATTGCAGGTTTTGAAGAGGCCAGCAGCGGTGAAGTACTGTTTGACGGCATGGATATTTCAAAGATTCCGGCCTATAAACGTGAGATTAATACAGTTTTCCAGAAGTATGCATTATTTCCGCATATGAATGTGTTTGACAATGTGGCTTTTGGTTTGAATATCAAGAAGATGGACAAAGCTGTGATCAAGACAAAGGTAGAGCGTATGCTGGCTATGGTTGGTCTGGCAAATTATGGTTCCAAGGATGTGACGTTGTTGTCCGGAGGCCAGCAGCAGCGTGTGGCTATTGCCAGAGCACTGGTGAATGAGCCGAAGGTGCTTTTACTGGATGAGCCGTTGGGAGCATTGGATGCGAGACTTCGTAAAGAGATGCAGATTGAGTTAAAGAAGATTCAGAAGGAAGTGGGTATTACTTTCGTGTTTGTTACCCATGACCAGGAAGAAGCACTTTCTATGTCTGATACGGTTGTTGTTATGAATGAGGGAACCATTCAGCAGATTGGGACACCGATTGACATTTACAATGAACCGGAGAACCGCTTTGTGGCAGGCTTCATTGGTGAGTCGAATATTATCGAAGGTGTTATGCTCAAGGATTTTCTGGTGGCTTTTGATGATTTTGAGTTTGTCTGTGTGGATAAAGGTTTTCCTGAGAATGAGCCGGTGGATGTGGTGATCCGTCCGGAGGATATCGATATTGTGCAGCCGGATAAGGCCAGTCTGAAGGGCATCGTCAAGTCTGTTACCTTCAAGGGTGTGCATTATGAGATAATTGTTACTACTAAATACCGCGATTACAGAATCGACACAACGGATTATTTTTCTGTCGGACTGGAAGTGGGACTGACATTTACGCCGGAAGACATTCATGTTATGTGGCAGATGGGGAGTTACTAGATGAAGCATTTTAGAAAATTAACAGGGCCGTATTTTGCCTGGCTGGTGCTGTTTGTCCTGATTCCGTTGGTACTCATTGCGATTTATGCATTTACCACAAGCGGCAATCCGGTGAAAACACTGAATTTTACGTTGATGAACTTTGCAAAAATCAACGAATCAACGTATATCAAAGTCTTTATTAAGTCCATTGAGATGGGTATTTTGACCACGGGTGTCTGTCTGATCCTGGGCTATCCCATGGCGTATCTTATTGCAAAGTGTCCTGAGGAAATGCAGGATATGCTGATCATGGCAGTGACGATTCCGACATGGATCAACATGCTTCTGAGAACCTATGCGTGGATGAACCTGTTATCTGACAATGGTATTATCAACGGATTGCTCAGTGTGCTGGGCATTGATCCGGTGACTATGATGTATACGAATTTTTCCGTTGTTGTGGGTATGGTCTGCAATTTTATGCCGTTTATGATCATTCCGATTCATACATCTTTGAGAAAAATGGACAATTCTCTTATCGAAGCAGCCATGGATCTGGGAGCGAATCCGTTCCAGACATTCCAGAAAGTTGTTCTGAAATTGTCTATGCCCGGTGTGATCAACGGTATTGTAATGGTTTTTCTGATGGCGATCTCTTCTTTCGTTATTCCGAAGCTTCTTGGTGGCGGTCAGTTTGTCCTGATCGGTAATCTGATTGAATCCCAGTTTGTATCTGTTGGAGACTGGAATTTTGGCAGTGCCATTTCCCTGATTCTGGCAGTTCTGATTCTTGTGGCGATGCGTCTCATGAAGAAGATGGATATACAGGACAATTAGGAGGCGGCCATGCGAAAGAAAAACAGTTTATTTTCAAAATTTTACATTGCGATTTGTTTTGCTTTTTTCTATCTGCCGATTCTGGTGACGATGATATTTTCATTTAATTCATCGAAATCATTGTCGAAATTCACAGGATTTTCCCTGCGCTGGTATAAGGCGCTTTTGGAAAACAGTGAGATTATGTCGGCGGTTTATGTTTCTGTGACAATTGCTATCCTGGCCACTATTGCTTCGACAGTGCTTGGTACAATGACAGCCATCGGCCTTTCAAAGTCACGGAAGATTATCAAAGACATGGTGTTGGGAATGAATGATATTCCGATCCTGAATCCGGATATTGTCACAGCCATCGGATGGATGCTGCTGTTTTCATCTCTGGGATTCCAGAAAGGCTATATCACCATGCTTCTGGCGCATATTGCATTCTGCACGCCGTATGTTATTACCAGTGTGTATCCGAAGGTGAGAAGCCTGGACCCGAATCTGGCCAATGCAGCCATGGACCTTGGTGCCACACCGTATCAGGCGCTGACGAAGATTATTATTCCGATGATCCGACCGGGTATATTTGCTGGTGCGCTGCTGGCATTTACCATGTCCTTTGATGATTTCGTTATTTCCTATTTTGTATCGGGAAATGGTGTCAAGAACATTTCAATTGTCGTTTATAACATGACAAAACGTATCAATCCGACGATTAATGCGCTGTCAACTATTGTTATTGTGGTGATTGTTGTGATCCTGCTTCTGGCCAATCTGCTTCCGAGACTGGGCGGCGGTGATAACAAGAAGAATAATCAGAACATGAAGAAACTGGTGGCAGGTGTAGCTGTTTTTGCATTAGTGCTCAGTCTTGTGACCTGCGTGGCCAACAAGAGCAATAACAAAGAGGCAAGAGTACTGAAGGTTTATAATGCCGGCGAGTATATCGATCCGGATCTTCTGACGGAGTTCCAGGATGAGTATAATTGTACGGTTATTTATGAAACATTTGAGTCTAATGAGATGATGTATACAAAGCTTCAGGCCGGAGATGCCTATGACATTCTGATTCCTTCAGATTACATGATCGAGCGTCTGATCAAGGAAGAGTATCTGCAGCCAATCGACTGGGATTGTCTGACCAACGCAGAAGGACTGAATCCGGATGTTATGAACAAAGAATATGATCCGGGCAATGTTTACTCCGTTCCTTATTTCTGGGGTAATGTGGGTATTTTATATGACAAGACTGTGGTGGATCCGGCGGACCTCAGTGAAGGTTGGAACCTGCTGATGGATACGAAATATGCCGGCAATCTGTATATGTATGACTCCGAGCGAGATTCCTTTATGATCGCCCTGAAGGCTCTGGGATATTCCATGAATACCCACGATGAAAATGAGATTCAGGCGGCTTATGAATGGCTGATTCAGCAGCGAGATACCATGAAGCCGGTTTATGCAGGCGATGATGTAATTGACAACATGATTTCCGGCAACAAAGCACTGGCAGTTGTTTATTCCGGTGATGGTGCCTATATTATGTCGGAAAATGAGAATCTGGGATTTTTAATGCCGGAAGAGGGAACGAACCTCTGGTATGATGCCATGGTGATGACCAAGGACTGTGAGAATACAGAACTGGCTTACGAATTTATGGATTTTATGCTGAGAGATGACGTAGCTTACAGAAATACCCAATATGTTGGTTACAGTTCACCGGTTGTGGCTGCTTATGAGCAGGCACAGGAAGAGGATTACGAAGGTATTGAGGCATATGTACCGCGTGTCGGCTACGAAAAAGATGAAATTTTCCGTTATCAGGATACGGATATTAAGAAATTATTTGCTGAGCTTTGGACGAAAGTCAAGGCCCAGTAAGGGGAAAAGAGGCTGTTGTTGCAGCCTCTTTTTCATGTTATGATAGGGGTATGACGTATCAGGGGAAGGAGCAGTATCATGCAAAAAATCAATATCTCTGTAGGTGTTTCTGATTTTGAAAAAATCAGGAAAGCTGGCTATTACTATATAGATAAAAGCGGATTAATTAGAGGTTTATTGGAAGCTTCTGCGGAAGTAACGTTGCTGACCCGTCCGAGACGTTTTGGAAAAACACTTGGAATGAGCATGCTGGCGAATTTTTTTGATATAACAAAGGACAGCAGGTCTTTATTTGAAGGTCTTGATATAGCCGGATACCCGGAAATATGTCGGCAATGGATGAATCAATATCCGGTGCTGTTTTTGTCCTTTAAGGATGTGGACGGCAGTTCTTTTGAGAATGCACTGGGACTTTTGAAATTTACCCTTTCCCAATTTTGCGATACCCATGCTTATCTGGCAGACGGAGAGCAGATTACAGATGTGCAGAGAGCAATATTTGAACGCCTGAAAATGCAGACGGCATCTCTGGTAGATATTCAGAGTTCGCTTTTCATTATTATGAAGATGATGCAGGCTTATTATGGAAAACCGGTTATTTTGCTGCTGGATGAATATGATGTGCCGATTGCAAAAGCCAGCAGCAAAGGTTATTATACAGAGATGCTGGAGATTATTAAAACGATGCTCAGCACTTCGTTGAAAGATAATGCCTCACTTCGATTTGCAGTTGTAACAGGATGTCTGAAAATTGCCAAAGAGAGCATTTTTACCGGCACAAATAATTTTGTGTCAGATACGATTACATCATCAAGATTTAATGAATACTTTGGTTTTACACAAAGAGAGGTTGACAAAATTCTTCAGGATGCAAAGGCCTGTGAACATGCAGCCCAGATAAAAGAATGGTATGATGGCTACCATTTTGGCGGTTATGATATTTATTGTCCATGGGATGTGATGAATTTTATTCGCGATCTGCAGTTTGATGCAAAGGCACAACCGGCCAGCTACTGGAAGAATACAAGTGACAATGCCATTATCCGGTCATTTATTGATTGTGCGGGGAGCAGTATTACAGCCAAGATGGAGACTTTATTATCCGGCGGTTATATTACAGAGCGAATAGAGGAAAATTTGACGTATGACTACCTGCATTCATCTGAAGAAAATTTATGGAGTATTCTTTATCTTACGGGTTATCTGACAAAGTTACAGGATGAAGATGTGATGGTTGGTATACCAAAAGATAAAACAGCTCTGATTATTCCAAATGCTGAAATCAAAGAAATTTTTGAAACAACCGTAAAAAAATGGTTTGAAGACCAGGCACGGACATGGAATCGAAAGGCTTTATTTGATGCGGTTTGGAGTGGAAACAGTGAAAAACTGACAAGTGAGATGAATCGGCTTTTACGTTTAACCATCAGTTATCATGATTATAAAGAAGACTATTATCACGCTTTTCTTGCCGGGATTTTTACAGGCGCCGGTTATGAGGTTCAGTCTAATAAAGAACATGGGGAAGGGCGCAGTGATGTCGTTGTTTCTGATTCAAAGAATGGCAGGGTGGCTGTTTTTGAGGTGAAATATTCAAAAACATTGAAGCAGCTTGAGGAAGACTGCAGCGCTGCTGTGAAACAGATTGAAAACAGAATGTATGCCAAAGAATTTGAGGAAAACGGAGATGAAGTTTTCTGCTACGGCATTGCTTTCTTTAAGAAAAGGTGTCTTGTGAAGTTAAAATAATGGGGGTGTCTATATGATTAATTATTCAGAAGATGCGAGCAGACAGTATCATATTCAGGTGGCCAAAGGGGAAGTGGGCCGCTATGTGATCCTGCCGGGGGATCCGAAGCGGTGTGTGAAGATCGCCGGGTATCTTGAAAATCCGGTGCTGATTGCGGATAACAGAGAGTTTACGACTTATACAGGGACGCTGGATGGCGTGAAAGTCAGTGTGACATCCACAGGTATAGGTGGTCCGTCAGCCTCTATTGCCATGGAAGAGTTGTATCGCTGCGGTGCAGATACCTTTGTCAGAATCGGAACCTGCGGCGGCATGCAGCCGGATGTGAAAAGCGGTGACATCGTTATTGCCACGGGAGCAGTCCGTATGGAGGGCACCAGCAAAGAATATGCGCCTATTGAATACCCGGCAGTGCCTGATTTTGGCGTGACAACAGCCCTTGTTTCGGCAGCGAAAGCTTTGAGGATGCCGTATCATACCGGGGTTGTCCAGTGCAAGGATGCCTTTTACGGACAGCATGCACCGGAATTGATGCCGGTAAGCTATGAACTGCAGAATAAATGGGAAGCCTGGAAGCGGATGGGCTGTCTGGCATCGGAGATGGAATCGGCGGCATTGTTCATTGTAGGCGGCCATCTGAGGGTACGTGTGGGCTCCTGTTTCCTTGTCATGGCCAATCAGGAACGGGCGAAGCTGGGCCTTGAGAATCCGGTGGTTCATGATACAGATGGAGCCATTCATGTGGCTGTGGAGGCTATCAGGAATCTGATTCGGGAGGACAACAGATAGCTCTTCGGAGGCGTTGGTATGGGCAGGATTTGCAGATAGGCCCAGAGTAGTGATACAGGCATAGGAGCTTCGACACCTATTAGAAATAGTTTTGGAAAAGGTTGAAATTCTGTGGATAAAGGGGGCAAAAGGATGGGTGAGCAGTGGATAAATCCTGTTGGACATAATGAAAAATTGTCGGAAACGCTGATTCAGACATTGATTGAGACGGCTGTAAATCAGCTTCGATTTTCCTATACACCGTATTCTCATTTTAAGGTGGGAGCAGCACTCTTGGCTGCAGACGGAACAATTTATACCGGATGCAATATAGAGAATGCGGCCTTTACGCCGACAAACTGTGCGGAGAGAACGGCTTTCTTCAAGGCTGTCAGCGAAGGTGTTCGTGATTTTCGTGCAATCTGTATTGTGGGCGGGATGAAGGGTGTACTGAGTGGTTATACGGCACCCTGCGGTGTCTGCCGGCAGGTGATGATGGAATTCTGTGATCCGGAGACATTTCTGATCATTCTGACAGCAGCCGATGGAAAGTATAAGATTTATTCTCTGAAGGAATTGCTGCCGGAAGGATTCGGACCGGATAATCTGGATTAGAAAAGAAAACGGAACTTTCAATGCAAAGGACCGGAAGTGTGAGAGACTTCCGGTCCTTTTATACTGCCTGATGCACCCATATTTATACTAAGGCGGTAAAGGGCAGAGGTATAAGCATCAGGTTTTGGATTACAGTCAGTATCAGGGGGGATTGATAGTGACTATAATTGTCTGGTTGTACCGTTTTCATAGATCCAGTTGGTGATATTGCCATTGGAATCTGTAACACGGATATAGAAGGTTTTAATCTCACTCTTGCTGGTGAAACTTGTACCTGTTTTGTAATTCGTCTGGTCTGTAGAATATTCCACTTTGCTGATATCAACGCCTTCACCAGTTGCTGTGATGGAAGCTGTCCATGTCGTTGTTGTTGAAGGCTTTGACCAGAACCACCATCCGCCGCCGTTGCTGCCGGTTATCTTGGTAACGTTGACTTCGACGTGAACAGATGCGTGTGCAGGGTCTGCAGCACCACAGATCGTGCATTTGTGTGTATCAGGATCATAGCTGCAGTTTCCGTTTTCTGTGAAACCGCATACTTCACAAGTTCTGGCATGTGTGCCGCTGTCATCAGAGATCCATTTGCCGAAGCTGTGTTCTTTGGATGCAACGGTGTCGTAGAATGCTGCTCTGGCTGCGGATTCAGATTTTGAGACGGTTAAACCGTTTGAATCGGCGGTCAGGAACCAGTTGACAGTTGTTGTCTGTCCGCGGTTCCACCAACCCCATCCCCAACCGGAGGACTGTTTTTCCGTAACGGTTGTGTAGAACATGTGATTCTTGAAAGTCCAGTAGAATGGTTCATCATTCAGTGTCAATGCATTATTCTCAAAGCCGATATATTTGCCGTCGGCATTCTGGATGCTCCACTTATCGCTGGATGATTTGGCAAATGTATAGGTGCCGACATCTGTACCGCCGATGGTCATCTGGTGGCTGCCCTCGGAAAGGCTGATTTCCTTTTGGCCTTCACAGGAGATAGCTGATTTCACTTCAAATTTAACCTGAATGGAGACAATGTTGCTTTCATCCCCCTGGATGGTTAAGGTTTCATTGTATGTTCCGGCAGGAAGCCCTTCTTTCGGCTGTACTGTAATTGTCTCAGCTCCCATCCAAGGTTCAAGATAGTCTCCGCTGTCCGGTGAAATGATATAGGCAGAGGATGCTGCGTCGCTGGTCAGTTTCCAGTTGTAAATGCCTGCATTTCCGGTGTTGGTAATGGTAAATGTCTTGGCAGCAGGCTGGGTATAACCTTCATCATGGCTGCCGAAGTTTAATACAGATGTGTCGCTGGTCAGTTTATATTCCGGTATATGCAGATCAATATAAAAATCCTGATCAAGGACGGTATTGTGTTCGGCATCATAGGCGTAGAAGTGTAAATGTTCGTTGTAAATATCCTTTGTAAGATTTTGTTTAGGGGTAATTGTAAATTTGTAAGTATGATCTCTCAACAGGATATTTTCAGCGTTGTCATTTTCCAGTTCGATGGTATAAACAGTGGCTATTGTAGCACTTTTAATTTCCCAATCAGTAATATCTTTAAGACCGATGTTTTTCAAATATCCGGTGATAGGTTCGATTGGCATACCTTCAGGGACAACACCAAATCCATAAGTTGATCTGGATAAGGCAATCTTATAATCCGCTTGCTGTTCTATTCTCCCGTCAGCACGGAGTGTGAGATCATGATCCGGCATGGTCAGGGATGTGATGTCATCCATTGGAGGATAAAGAATGGTGTCTACTTTGTCGGTTTCACATACCCATTGGTAGAAAACATACCCTGGATGGGTGATGGCATTGATTCTGACAGGAGATGTTCCGGAGATAACATCGGCTGTTGTCAGGTTTGTTCCAACAATTTTGGCATCATCTAATGTGAGCTTTCGGAAAGTCAGATCCAGTGATTTGCTGCCTGTCAGGTTGTTTTTGTCACTGAAGACACCGCCTGTGATTTCGCCGCCGAGACCATCAGAGATGGCATCACCGTCGTAATCTGTATCTGAAGCCAGATCATTTTCCACTGTATTCAGGAAAACACCATTGGAAATGACGCCCCGGTTAATGACATTGCTGCGGAAGACACCGCCTGAAATCAGACTTTCTCCGAGAGAACTGCCATTATAGCTATCTTCATTGTACTGGGCAATAACGGTATTGCGGAAATCGCCTTTTACAATTTCGCCCTGATAAAGAACGACTTCACCGTGATAAGTACCGCTCTGGATGGTACCGCCGTTAATGATCTCAACAATCGGTTCACCCATGAATGTACCGGAGAGGACATCGCCGGAAATAATCAGTGGATACTGAATGTTATTCTGAGAATTTCGTCGTCCAAATGTACCGCCTGTGATGGTATTGACATCCAACAGGGTTTCTTTGCCGTCTTCTGTATTGTAAAAATATCCGCCGAGAATCTTGTCAACTGAGATTTCTCCGACGTTTTTCCATGTACCGTAGCCGATTAAAGCGTCATCCCAGTTGGAGGTAATGGCGGTTAATCCATCAGAAGCGTCTGCATTGCAGACGATATAGCCATGGTCATCCAGATTGATCTGAGAGATGCCGGCATCTGCAAGGGAGGTATCCATATTGATGGCCAGGTGCAGATTTTTCAGGGATATGGAGAAATCACTGCTGCCGTCATCATTGTAAAGGCGATGGCCATTCATTTCCAATACAACCGATTGACCGGAACCGGTAATAGAAGCCGTATCACCGCCATTCGTATCGGCAGGAACCCGGATATCACCCTGAGCCTGAATCATCATCTGGTCACAATCGTCCGCGTCGATGGCGCTAATTAATCCCTGCAGTGTACCGTCAAAAGTAACAAATTCCGTTGTACCAAAATGAGCGGATTCAGTTGAACTTGCAGTGGATTTGCTGAAAGTGACAACGGCTGTCTGATCATTGGTGGAATAGGAAATCTTATAAAGGTCAGACTGGATACCGGCATCTTTCAATGTCTGGATGATCTGTTTTTCGTTCCAGTCACCGTTGATATCAGAAATCTCCAGTTCGGAAATTACCTGACCACCTGCATAGGTTGTCTGGGTGTGAGAGATGACGTTAAAAGTGCGTTCGCCTTCTCCATATATACCGGTATCAGCGTTTGCAGACTGTGGTGTCAGGCTAGAAACAACCGGATTAAAAACAAATGTTTGGTTTTCGCCTGAGCCAAGAAGGCTTAGATCAAAATCATACTGTGTGGTATAGAATGTATCTTTATCATCGGATGCATTCGTGCGTACACTGACGCTGGCAGTCATATCTGCCGGAGAATAAACAACACTCCATTGGGTCTCATGGGTTGCATCAATGGTATTGTCCTGATAGGCTTCGGATAACAATGCCATCGCTGCTTCTTTGGACATTGTGTAGTCGCAGTCGGATAAATGACGGATAAATCGCATATAGCGGTCAAATCCATGAAGTCCGTCATCATAATTTTCGTCCTGTGAAGGGTAAAGCTGATAGAAATTGGTTATCTGGCGGCCGCCTTTAGTAGAATAGCTGTCGTTGAGACTGTCGTATTGAATAGATACATCGCCCTTACCAGGAGTTACTTCTATGATACCGTATTCGCCGGTTTTGTCGGCAACAAAGAAATGGAAGTTGGAATAGGTCATAGAAGTGCGGATGGTGTATTCATCCAGAAGGTCGATGGCTTCCTGCACATTGGCTGCATAGTCCAGAACAAGACGAACGAAAAGATTAGGAATGAGAGAAGAATCTTCCGGCTGGGCACCTTCGCCGTCCAGCTTCAGAACACTGATCATCATACCTTTTTCGTTCATGCCGTCCATGGCCAGGTAAGGCAGTGCCCTCAGCAACGGGTTATCGGAAAGATCAACACCGTCGATATCAATCCAACCGCCAGCTGCCATGGCGATGGCTTCGTAACTCTTTTTATCGTCTTTGCGATAGGTATGTATCAGGACATTTTTGGCTGACTGCAGATAGTCGTAATTGCGTGCATAAAGGATATTGTCATTGTTATCCTGTGCAACAAAGGCGCTGCAGGCACCGCCGTCCCCCATGTTAATGCTGTATGAAAGATCTTTGTCGGAACTGATCAGATGAGAAACTACCCATTTGACTAAATCATTGCTGTCATGAATATTGTGGGTCAGCAAATCGGACATCTGGTAATCATACCGGTAGTCCATGGCATAAAAAGTTTTCTCTTCATTTAAGGCCCGGAGTGTCCCATAACTTTCATCGGCAGCAGCAGGCTGAGCCGGTATAAGGACAAATAGCATGCAGAGTGTCAGCAAAAATGCCAGTGCTTTTCTTTTCATTTTCATAAACAAATCCCCCTTTTTGATAAGCCGAAAGGTTACTTCAGCATATAAGCTTTCAGTTGTCCGCGGCTGTCTATATTCAGTTTATTGAATACAGATGATAAATGTTGTTTGACGGTTCGAACAGTCATGGTCATATAATCTGCAATCTCCGTATTGGTCCATCCGCGATTGGCCAGCATGGCGATGGTGAATTCGGTGGTTGTCAGATTATCGGCGATATCCTCTTTTGTAACCGGATTGTGGATACGTCGCCATCCATAACTGAATTGATAAGTAATCTGAATGATTTTCTTGTAATCCTCAGGATAATCATTCTTCATACATGTTTCGATGAGCCCCTGTAATAGTCCATGATGTTCCCCGATTCCTTCAATCAGACCATCGGGCTGTGCAAGCTGCCAGGCAGACATAAAATATTTTCTGGCCAGATCCGGCTGTCTTAAATTCATGGCATCCATGGCACCCATGAGATTTAGATAGATCATGGCAATCGGATAGATTTCTGTACTGAGCATCAGGCAGGTCTGCACAATACCCAGGGATTTCTCATATTCCTGAGCCAGGTAAGCTTCATGGGCAAGAACATAGCAGCCCCAGAGCCGCATGCCCTTTGGCAGTTCTGTCAGATAGTCTGAAAGAGGCGGAATCTTGCCTACCGGCAAATGAAGCAGTGTCTGGGCAGCCATGGCAACAAAAATGCTCATGGCAGTTGTCCGACGGTCACTGTTGTCGGCAATCATCTGGTTTAAATGGATTTTCAGGTTTCTTAGGCCGCCCTTTGCCGCGTTGATCCGGTTTAAAGAAAGATTGGCAAAGGTATGAATCAGGCAGGCTGAAAGCCGCAGCATTGGATCCGGATGATTCAGATACAATACCGTCAGATTGACAGCTTTGTCGTGCTGGCCTGTGAAATAGTAATATTCGCAATAAGCCATTTCCCGGGAAGCAGGGTCTTCTAATTGATTAACCAGCATCAGGCATTCTCCCGGTTTAAAGGAAGTGCTCATCAGCCGCATCGGAATGTATCTTTCCATTTGCTTTTTTTGTTCCAGACCAAGGATATAATCGGTGGATACATGAAATTCAGTGGCCATTTTGATTAAAATGTCGCTGCTGATGGACTTGGTGTCTTCATTTAGAATACGACTGACCTGTGATGGGGCGATATCCAGCCGGTTGGCCAGTTCCTTTCTGGAAATGCCCCGGGCTTCACATAAAGCCTGCATACGTTTTCCGGGTGTTAAAATTAAATCTGCTTGTGGTTTCATAAGGGCGTCCCCCTTTTTATGTACATAAATTTAAGTTGGGTCTCTACTTATTTAACAATATTATTGTACCACGGATAAATGTTTTCAACATCGTCCGATTTTTCAGAAAAATGGTAATTTTTAAAGCTCTTTTCTGAATTTTTGCGTATTTGCAATTGCATATTTGCAAACGAAAATCCCCTTTAATTGAGTTGGCACAGATTGTATTAAAGGGGATTTTGAGAGTATTATTTTCGTCGGTTTTCAAAGTAGATAAAATGATCAATGGCATCAAGAATATCTTTAAAATCATTTCTTGGGGCGATATCTATGTAGCGGGTCAGAAGATCGTTTTCACAGTCCTTGTATCGGCCATAAAATGTATCATAAAGATTGTGGCCACGCATATGAATGCGGATATCTTCCATGTGCTGACGGACATCTTCTGGAGAAGTCAGATCGTGACCGATGGCTGCCACCAGCTTTTCGCCGCTGGAAAGTCGATACAGATATTCCCGCCATTTTTCGTAAAACATGTCATAGAAAGCTTCGGGACTTGGAACGACGCCGAGTTGTGCCATGACTTCCGGATTGAAAAAGTAGTTTTCAAAAGAGTAATATTTCAGAATCAGGACATTTTTCTCTGTCACTCTCGGTAAATGATCAACATCGCTGATATTGCGCTCATCATAATAGCGGCAGAGCTGGTGTTTCAGCATATCTGCATCTTTGCCGTCGCCATCCCGGATCATCAGGAAATTATCCTTCAGATAAATCTGGTTGATATATTTCAGGTTGGCGTAAGTCTTGATATTGGTGCAGCTGTTGGTGGTGATGATGGCCACACGGGAAGGTTTCCCTTCATCATCGTATATCTCGGAGTAATATTTGTGCAGCAGCAGCGGCAGGCGGCTTTTGTCTTGGCGGCCTTCGACAATAAAAACAAAATCTACATTCATCAGGTCGTTGGCGCTGTATCCCAGGTCATTGAGAATCACGCTGATATCGGTATGTTCACGGACAGTGGAATAGCCATTTTCATCCAGAACCACCTGACGAATCTGACGGCTGTTGAAATTAGGCAGCAGATTTGGTGAATGGGTGGAAAAAATCACCTGATTTTTGCGGGACAGCCGGAAAAGCAGGTCACCGGACAGCTTCTGAAGCTTTGGATGAAGGAAAAGCTCCGGTTCTTCTACCATAATAATACCGGGTGTTGGTGTGTCATCTTCTGCATAGGTTTCAAGGAGCGAAAGCATATAGATGCTGCGCATGCCTTTGCCCATATGTTCAATAGGATGAAGGTTTTTCTGCTTGTCATCGGCGATTTCAGCTGTAACGGAAAGCATCTGTTCAATATCACGGTTCATGGAATAAATGATTTCGTGCTGACCACCGTTTTTTCTGTAGTTGGCATTGACCCTGCGGGAAAAATCATCCAGATTCAGCTGGTAAAGCTTATAGTCCAGAAGCTTGGCGGCTTCAAAAGCATTCAGTTCCGGTGGAGTTTTCTGGTTAATCAGGCCAATGCAGGAAAAACAATGAGTACATGGCTTGGCAGAATCGAACAGGCAGCAGCCTGAACGCATTTGCTTTAACAGGCTGTCTTCCTGCATGAGCAGCAGATCATCCTGAAATTGCCTAAGATTGCGCTGAGGATCAAGATAGTAGACCGGCGGCAGCAGGCGGGGAATCCAGATATTATGTTTCTGGTAACCATCGCCGTAACGGGTTTTGCCATCCCGGTTGGCGATAAATGTGAAAGAAAGGACGTGTTCTGTTTCATCATAGGATGGCAGTTTTTTCTTAAAGTCCTGAAACCATTTATCAAACCGGCGGTAGGAGCTGATTTTGCCGGCATGATGAAGTATTTGCAGATCATTGTCGTTCAAAATCAGACAGAGGGAGATCTCGATATTGGCGTAATCCTCCTGAAAATCATCCATTTCAATGGCACAGCTGCCGGTGACAACGCGGATGGCGTCGAGAATCGCGGTTTTGCCGGTGTTGTTCTTGCCAACGAGAATCAGGGCGTTTTCAATATCAGTTATCCTCAGATCACTGATAGATTTATAATTTTGGATCCTAAGTTCTTTGAGACGCAAGGCAGTCAGTCCTTTCCATAATTTATACTATAAGAATATCATACAAAGGACTGAAGAGGGATATAAAAATGCCCTTTAGAGCTGTGTTTCTAAAGGGCTGAGCCGCACCAGAGCAATTATATACCTATTTTATTGCGTTATCAAGATAAAATTCATCCTAAGATGTAACCAGTTTTGCATAGATGTCAGTGAATATTGAAAATTACTTCTTCAGATTGTTTTTATGAGAGAAAAGTTAGGTTGTAGTTACTCTTAAAATGTGGTACAACAATAGTATGAGTTAACAGGGCGCAGATTGCTGTGACAGGCGATGAAAAGACAGCAGTGAGAAGGAAAGGAAACAGAGAATATGAAGAAGATTCTGGTTGTGGGGAGTTTGAACATGGATATGGTTCTTTCTGTGGATCATCATCCGGTACCGGGGGAGACGATCATCGGGGATAGACTTTCATACCATTCCGGTGGGAAGGGAGCTAATCAGGCGTATGCTGTCGGTAAGCTGGGCGGTGATGTGAGAATGATCGGATGTGTCGGCTGGGACGATAACGGCATGATCCTGATTGAGAATCTGGCGCAGGCCGGCGTGGATACAACAACGATTGAACGTGTACCGGAAGAACCAACGGGAATGGCGATTATCGATGTGGATAAAAAGGGAGAGAATAGTATTGTCGTTATATCAGGGGCCAATGCATGTCTGACACCTTCGCTGCTTCATAAGCAAAAGACATCTGTGGAATGGAGCGATTTTATCATGACACAGTTGGAGACGCCGATGGACACGGTATTGGAACTGGCCAGAATGGCTAAGGAAGCAGGCAAATGCATGATTCTGGATCCGTCTCCTGCCAGAGCAGACCTGCCGGAAGAAATTTTTCCGTTAATTGATATTATTAAACCGAATAAAAAAGAATTGAGCATTTTAACAGGCATGCCGACCGGAACAGATGAAGAAATTGAAGCGGCTGCGGATGTTCTGCTTACCAAAGGGGTTTCAAAGGTAGTTGTATCTCTTGGGGCAAGAGGGGCGATGCTGGCAGATGGCAGTGATAAGCTTTTCTTTGAAGCCCAGGCTGTAAAGCCTGTTGATACAACGGCAGCGGGTGCCGCATTTACGGCAGCTATGGTCAATGGGCTGGCCCAGGGAATGGGGATCATCCAGGCCATTCGTCTGGCAAATGGGGTTGCCTCTATTGTTGTGACGCGGCATGGAGCACAGACATCCATTCCGGATCGGGAAGAGGTCGGTGATTTAATAAGAAATTATTGATCCTTGCCGAGCTGTGCTAATTTGTGAGCATCAAGGATTTCAATTGTACCCCGGGAAAGCTGCACCAGGCCTTCGTTCTGAAAATAGCGGAGCATTCTGGTGACTACTTCTCTGGCGGTGCCCATATGATTGGCGATTTTTTCATGGGTGATTTTTAACAGAGGAGTGTTTTCGATGGCACTCTCCTGAATAAGGAAATCAGCAAGTCGCTTGTCGAAGCTTTTCCATATGATCTGTTCCATCAGCCACATGACCTCGGAGAAACGGCTGCTGAGGACGTCATTGGTATAGTTGGCCAGGGCTGCGGATTCTTCCATGACAGCTTTATAGACATTCGGCGGGATCAGCCAGAAATCCGTATCTTTTTCTGCTTCGATGATGGTATCAAATTGAATACTCGGCATCATGCATGAAGCGGAGAACAGGCATAGATCCCTGTCAAATAAACGAAACAGACTGATTTCACGGCCTTCATCGGAAATTATATAGGCGCGAAGCTGACCGGAATGAATCAGTAAAACACCGACACAGTCCAGGGAACCATTGTGAATGATGGTTCCTTTTTTGGCGTACTCATAGCGGACTGTATTGGCAAGTTTTTCTTGCTGGTCGGGGGTTAATTTATCCCATACAGGAAAAAAATCCTGAAATTCTTTTGAAATCAAAGTGTATCCTCCTAGTCTGTCCTTCAAGAGATGAATTTCCTGAATACATAGCGAAAGTTGTTTTCAGTATAAAGAAATTTATGATAGAAGTCAATTGACTTTGGTGATAAAGTCACGGAAGAGATTTGAATAAAAGGGTATACTAAAGTCAAAATCAAACAAAAACAAAAGGAGATCAAAAATATGATGAAAGAATTGAATAAAAATAGTTTAGAAAAGTATGCAGCAGATGGTAAAATGGTTTTAGTTGAGTTTAGTGCACCATGGTGTGTATATTGCAGAAGGCTGGCACCGGCGATGGAGAAGGTTGCAGAGGAGTATAAGGATATTTTGACGGTGGGCACTGTGAATATCGATAATGAGCCGGAGCTGGCAAGAAGAGAGCAGATCGAAGTTGTGCCGACACTGGTGCTTTATAAGAATGGACAGGCAGTGGATTCGATTGCAGGACCGGGATCCAAGGCGGCAGTTGAGGCTTTTATTCAAAAAAACAGTTAAATCGGCGGTGGAAGGAAAGCAGTTGACAGGAGATGTCAGGAGCATGGAAAAATCAGCAGAGAGCATAATAGGGAATGGAGGAGCGGGATGAGACATTTATATGATATGATCATTATTGGCGGCGGACCGGGCGGATATACGGCAGCATTGTATGCTGCCAGAGCCGGTCTGGACACACTGGTACTTGAAAAATTATCAGCAGGCGGACAGATGGCGCTGACAATGCAGATTGACAATTATCCGGGATTTGATGAAACGATCGATGGTTTTACATTAGGCGAAAGGATGCAGCGGGAGGCAGAGCGCTTCGGGGCAAAAACAGAAATTGCTGAGGTTGATGGTGCCCATTTACAGGGACCGGTAAAGACTGTCCATACAAGTGAAGGTATTTTTGAGGCGAAAACGGTGGTGCTGGCGATGGGGGCCGGGCCGAGAAAGCTGGGGTTGAAAGACGAAGTCAAATTTGAGGGACATGGCCTTCATTATTGTGCAGCCTGCGACGGCATGTTTTACAAAGGAAAAACAGTCGTTGTAGTTGGCGGCGGCAATAGTGCGGCAGCAGATGCGCTGCTGCTGTCCAGAATCTGTGAAAAAGTGATTGTTGTGCATCGCAGAGACAGCCTGAGAGCGACAAAAATATATCATGAACCGTTGATGCAGGCAGAGAATATTGAATTTCAATGGAACCAGATCATATCGGATGTAATTGACAAGAATGGACGTGTTGAGGGAATACGATTAAAGGATGTGAAAAACGGCGCAGAGAAAGAGATAGCCTGCGATGGTGTTTTTGTCAGTGTGGGAAGAAAACCTGCTTCGCGAATGATTGAAAGTCAGGTGACATTGGACGATCAAGGCTATATTATAGCAGATGAGTCAACAAGAACCAATTTGCCGGGGGTTTTTGCGGTAGGAGATATCCGCACAAAAGCACTGCGTCAGATTGTGACGGCTGCAGCGGATGGCGCCAATGCTGCGTATTATGCAGAAGAATATATGAACAGATGGGAGGGGTGAGATTTCACGCCTCCCGAAAATTTTTTAAATAAAGATGACAAGACAGTTGTCAAACTGTTGTAAATATGATAAAACAATAGCGTTGAGTATTTGTCCGACTGTATGGTATCGATTTTTAAATAGCTGAATAAAAGAGAATATGCATTTGAGAAGCGATAGATGAGTCGGTATTTTTAGGAGGAAGATTGAAAATGAAAAAGATAATGGCGTTATTGTGTACAGTTGCCATGAGTGTGGGGCTGTTGGCAGGCTGCGGTTCCTCATCAGGGGATAATCAGAGTGCATCAGGTTCTGACAACACCGGAGACGGCGGTAAGGTCGTCATGTTAGCCTGTGAACCGGAAGTTCCCGCAGAGAAAGAAGCATGGGAAGAAGTGGCTGCTGATTTCGAGAAAGAAACCGGTATTCAGGTAGAGCTTCGCTTCCAGGGAACATGGAGTGATATTCCGCAGACACTTCAGCAGAGCAAGCTGGCAGGTGACCAGATTGACATCGTCCGTGTCGGCATTGGTACTATCAGTTCAACGCTGGGGGCAGCAGGCGGTGTGAAAGATCTGACTGATCTGGCGTCACCACTGTTGGATCGCTATTCAGACGGCATGATCGACAACTGTTATATCGGAGGTCATCTCTGGGCACTTCCGTATTATGATGCATCATCATATATGTGCCTGTACAATAAAACATTATTTGATGAAATGGGCCTTCAGGCTCCGCAAACATGGGATGAGCTAGTGAGTGTTTCCAAAGCTTTGTCTGAGAAAGATGGCGTGATGCCGATGATCTTCCAGGGAAAAGACGGTTGGGCATGGCCGATGATGTATACAGAGACTTATAATCAGACCACAGGCAACAAATCTGTTGCAGCTGTACAGTCTTTTCTGAAGGGTGAGAGCTCTTTTGTATCGGATGCTTCTGTACAGGCATTTGATCTGGTTAAGAAATTCTATGATGAGAATGTTTTAACACAGGCCAGCCTGGATACAGATGATGAGGGTATGATTGCCACATTTGCACAGGGCAAGGCAGGCATGCTTTTTGCGGGTACATGGGATTACGAAACACTGAAGGATTCCTGTGATTTTGAGATTGGTGCTTTCCAGTTTCCAGTAATGGTGGACGGTTCTCATTCTGAAAATGGCTATGGTGTCGGCGATTATGCATTGGCTATTCCAAGTTTTGCATCCGATGATAATCTGGAAAATACCATGCGTTTTCTTGAATATATTACCCGTCAGGACAATGCACAGAAGATTCTCGGCACATCAACTATGATCTATGAAGTCTTAAAAGGCGTTTCCACAGAATCAGATGATGTGACAAAATTCCTTAACAGTCAGATTGCGGGCAATTCCTCAGAATATCTTGACTGGCTCTGGCCTTCAGAGGTTAATGATGCCCTCAGCACAGCCATTGTATCTGTTATCAGCGGTGAGATGAGCAGTCAGGATGCGGCACAGTATGTACAGGATGCCTACACAAAGGTGTGCGAGGAAAAGGATTATACATATGCATGGTGGGAAAGCTGGACACAGGAGCAGTGGGACGCAGTGACACCGACAAAAATCCCTGATCTGACACAGTATATGCAGTAGAATGCAAAGCAGACAGCAATAAAGTAAAGATTTAAACAGTAAGCCAAAGCCGACATTCAGGAGGCTTTGGCTTATGTTGCGGAAATAATAAAGAGAAGCCGTTGGGCTCTCATAAATAGGAGATATGGAAGATGAGAAAGAAAAAAATAGACGCATTTCCGTATCTGATGTGTCTGGCGGCAGTGGTGCTGTTCACACTTTTTGTGGTGCTGCCATTTGCCGTTGGCGTTTATACAAGCTTCTTTAAATGGGACGGCTTCTCAGATATGAAATTTAATGGTCTGAAGAATTATCTTTATGTTTTTCAGGACGATATTTACTGGAAAGCGATCAAAAACACATTTGTTTATGCTATTCTTGTAACGGTATTGAAAAATGTGATTGCATTTTTTCTGGCATCCATTCTTGTCAAAAACTTTTTTGGCAGAACATTTTTCAGAACAGCTATCTATATACCGGTAACATTGTCGTATATTGTTATTGGTATTTTGTGGGTCTGGATTTACAATCCGACCTTTGGCCTGCTGAACAGTTTTCTGTCAGCTGTGGGACTGGATCATCTGATTCTGGGATGGCTCAGTGATGCGAGGGTTGCACTGTTTGCCATTATAGCGGTGGATGTCTGGAAATGGATCGGGTATCATATGGTGCTTTATATTGCAGGTCTGCAGGCGGTGCCGAAGGATCTGTATGAGGCAGCAGAGATTGATGGTGCGGGACCATTGGCAAAATTGCGTTATGTGACACTGCCAATGATCAATTCCACAATTGTGATCAATGTGCTGATGAGCATTACGGGTGCTTTTGTGGCAAACTACGATATTGTTTATATTATGACGGACGGAGGCCCTTACCACAGCACAGAAGTATCTTTGACATACATTATGAAAACGGCGTTTACGGATTATAATTTCGGCAAAGCGAATGCCATGAGCGTAATATTGTTTCTGATGGTGCTTGTCTTTGGCTTTATTCAGCTGAAATTTATGTCACATGAAGATGTCTATAATTAGGAGGATGGGTATGAAGAAGAAAAGCTCGATTTATCATATTGTTTGTGCCGTTATCCTTCTGATTATGGTGATCATCTGTATTTATCCGATTGTGTGGATGTTTTTTGGTTCGATGAAGGATAAAGCAGAATTTTATACGAATATCTGGGGGCTGCCAAAGCAGATTCATTTGGATAATTACATAGCTGCCTGGAAGAATGCGGATCTTGGCAGACGTTTTATCAATAGTCTGATCGTCACGCTGGGGTCTATGTGTATTATGATTCCGGTCACCAGCTGTGCGGCTTATGCGGTTGCAAGATTGAATTTCAAAGGCAAAAATCTGATCTATATGTATTTGCTGTTGGGGATCATGATTCCGGCAGGTGTTCTGGGAATTCCGACATTTACGGTAGCAATGAAGATGGGACTTCTGAATTCCCATTTTGGGCTGATGCTGATCTATGCAGCACAGAATATTGCCATGGGGATGTTTATCATGAGAGGTTTTTTCATCTCTCTGCCCAGGGAACTGGAAGAGGCAGCAATGATAGATGGATGTTCCCGTTTCGGATGTTTTGTCCGTATTATTGTTCCGCTGGCGCGTGCCGGTGTGGCAACTCAGGTGATATTTAATGGTCTGACAATCTGGAATGATTATTTTATGGCCAATATCATGATTACGAAGGATGAGCTTCGGACGCTGCCATTGTCTATTGCTAATTTTGTAGGCAAACATTCCACGAATTATCCGGAGCTATTTGCTATGCTGACCATGGCAACGATACCGGTGATTATTGTCTTTGTATTGTCGCAGAAGAGCTTTATTGAAGGTGTGGCTGCAGGCGCAGTCAAAGGTTAAACAGGGAGGATTACTGATATGTTTGAAGAAAATTATCTGTTTCATGTGCCGGAACAGAAGCGTATAAAAGTGATTCTGGATTCAGATGTACGAAATGAAGTAGATGATCAGTTTGCCATTATGCATGCGCTGATGACACCAAAGTTTGATGTAAGAGGCGTGATCGCAGCTCATTTTGGACATGACCGTATTCAGAATTCTATGGAGGCCAGTTACGAGGAGCTGAAACAGGTATTGCGTCATGCAGGGCTTGAAGGCAAAGTCCGGATTGCAAAGGGAAGTCAAAGGGCGCTTCAGGTAAAAGAAAAAGGCTATTTTGGTGATATTCCGGCTTATGACAATGAAGGTGTGCGGCTGATCATTGATGAGGCCATGAACCTTGCACCGGGAGAAAAGTTATATATCGGTGTTCTGGGTCCCATGACGGATATTGCCAGTGCATTAATGCTGGAGCCTGCCATTGCTTCAAGAATTATTATTGTATGGAATGGCGGCAACATTTATCCAAACGGCGGAATGGAATTTAATCTGGTGAATGATATCACTGCAGCGAATATTGTGTTAAGCTCCAGTGCTGAAATCTGGCAGATTCCGACAAAGGTTTATGCCAAACCGAGGGCAGGTCTGGCAGAGCTTCAGCTGAAAGTCCGACCATGTGGTGAAATCGGCAGATTCCTGTTTGATGAGGTGGTCAGTTTCTTTGAGGAAATGAAAGAATATCCGGGATGGCCAAGGGCAGAATCTCTGGATATCTGCGATTTGACGGTGATCGGGTTGATGATGGAGGAACATAATTACTGCTATCACTGGCAGCAGGCACCACATATCGGAGAAGACATGTATTATCGTGAAAATCACGAAAACAGGCCAATTCGGGTTTATGATGATATTGACGGACGCTATATACTGGAGGATTTCTTCAGTAAATTGCAGATTAATTACGGAAAGTAGTATTTGGAAAAGGCTAATTTGCATAAAAATAAAAAAAACTGCCAAAATGGTAGTTTTTTTTATTTTAGAGGCGTATAATTGAGATGTTTTGCGCAAGAGACCGTGAAATTAAGAGAGAGAGGTAAAAATGGAAAAATTAAAACCAATGTTGTGGTCCGTAATGAAGGGCTACACAAAAGAACAGCTGGTCAAAGATATTGTGGCCGGCATTATTGTGGCGATCATTGCACTGCCGTTGTCGATTGCCCTGGCTCTGGCTTCAGGGGTGACGCCTGAGCGCGGTATTTATACGGCAATTACAGCCGGATTTGTTATTTCATTTCTTGGCGGAAGCCGTGTGCAGATTGCGGGACCGACAGCTGCATTTGCAACCATCGTTGCAGGTATAGCCGCGGAAAATGGCATAGAGGGCTTGGCACTGGCAACGGTGATGGCAGGTATTATCCTGATCATTATGGGTGTCTGCCGAATGGGAAGCCTGATCAAATATATTCCATATACGATCACGACTGGTTTTACAGCTGGTATTGCCGTGACGATTTTTATTGGGCAGATCAAAGATTTCCTTGGTCTGACAGTTGTTTCGGAAGAACCGCTGATCGAGACAATGGACAAATTAATGGGGGATATTCGTTTTATCAGCACCATTAATGTACAGGCAGTCATCGTTGGTGCGGTATGTCTGGCGATTCTGATTGTCTGGCCGATGATCAATGAGACTATTCCGCCGTCACTTCTGGCAGTTATCGCAGGCATTGCCATGGTGAAGGGCTTACATATGCCGGTGAATACAATCGGTGATTTATATACAATTTCCAATGCACTGCCTGCATTGACAGTTCCGGTGTTTAATTTTGATATGGTACAGAAACTGCTTCCGGATGCCTTTACCATTGCCATTCTGGCTGCGATTGAATCCTTATTGTCATGTGTCGTTGCAGATGGTATGATTAACTCAAAGCATCGTTCCAACACAGAACTGGTAGCCCAGGGTGCGGGCAATATCGTTTCTGCATTATTTGGCGGTATCCCTGCCACAGGTGCCATCGCCCGTACAGCGGCCAATATCAAAAACGGCGGCCGTACACCGATTGCAGGTATGGTTCACGCTGTTGTGCTTCTACTGATTCTTGTTGTACTGATGCCTTATGCGGCACTGATTCCAATGCCGACAATCGCTGCTATTTTGTTTATGGTTGCATACAATATGAGCGGTTGGCGTAAATTTGTATATTTGCTGAAAACAGCGCCAAAGAGTGATATAATAGTGCTTGTATTGACTTTTGGTCTGACAGTTGTATTTGATCTTGTTGTTGCCATTGAGGTTAATGTGGTACTTGCTGCAATGTTGTTTATGAAGCGTATGAGTGAGGAGACGGCTGTTGAAGGCTGGAAATATGTTGAAAGTGATGACGATGATCCTGACAGTATTAACTTGAGGGATGTAGCCAAAAACATTCGTGTTTATGAGTTAAGTGGTCCGTTATTCTTCGGTGCGGCTGATAAGATTGCTGAGATTCATGCGAAAGATTTTAATAATTGTCTGATTTTGCGTATGCGAAGCGTGAATGCTATTGATGCAACAGCCATGCATGCACTGGAACTGCTTTGGGAGAAATGTCAGAAGAAGAATGTAACGCTGATTTTTTCTCATGTGAATGAACAGCCGATGTCAGCGATGAAGAAGTCGGGACTTTATGATAAGGTCGGTGCTGAAAACTTCTGTGCACATATTGATGATGCACTGGCAAGAGGCGCTGAGCTTGGAGAATCCCGACAGTAAAAGCCGATATTTGTTTATGATTGTTATTATTTGGTGCAGCCGGAAAACTTGCGGCTGGATAATGACTGGAAATTTTTAGAAAAGGATGGGGCAGAGATGGGAAAATTAATAATACCTGAAAATTACCGTTCTTGCCTGAGTAGTTATGAGACTCAGGAAGCAATCGGTATGATCAAGATCCTGATGCAGAAGAAATTATGTATGGCGTTAAAGCTGAAACGTGTGACCGCACCGTTGTTTGTTGATCCGGCTTCCGGTTTGAACGATGACCTGAACGGCGTGGAGAGACCGGTATCTTTTGACATTCCGGATGCACATATGGAAGCCCAGGTTGTACATTCTCTTGCCAAATGGAAACGTATGGCACTTTATAATTATGATTTTCCTGTAGGCAAAGGTCTGCTGTGTGATATGAATGCTATTCGTCGTGACGAAGAACTGGACAATCTGCATTCCGCTTATGTGGATCAGTGGGACTGGGAGAAAGTTATCACAGAAGAGGATAGAAACTTCGATTATCTGAAGACCACTGTGAACCGTATTGTGGAATCCATCTGCAATACCCTGGATGAAGTGAAATATCAGTATGAACATCTGCATACAGAACTCTGCAGAGAGGTTTCCTTTATCACATCTCAGGAACTGGAAGATATGTATCCGGATCTGACACCGAAGGAAAGAGAGAATGCCTATGCCAGAGAGAAGAAGACGATCTTTATTATGCAGATTGGTGATCTTCTGAAATCCGGCGAACGTCATGACGGCCGTGCACCGGATTATGATGACTGGCAGTTAAACGGTGACCTGTTGTTCTGGCATGAGCCGCTGCAGTGTGCACTGGAAGTATCTTCCATGGGTATCCGTGTTGATGCAAAGTCCCTTGATGAACAGCTGACGAAGGCCGGCTGTGATGAGAGACGTAAGCTGCCGTTCCATCAGCTGCTGTTGGCCAACAGACTGCCTCTGACAATCGGCGGCGGTATCGGCCAGTCCAGAATCTGTATGCTGCTGCTTCAGAAAGCCCATGTAGGTGAAGTTCAGGCATCTGTCTGGGACAAAGAGACACTGCAGCAGTGTGAATCTGCAGGTATCGAAATTCTTTAATTAATAGACGAGATTGGCTTCAGGAACTTTGAAGTTCCAACCATAAAAAATAACGTTCTGCACTCCGCTGCGCTTAGGCGCAGAATGTCGTTGCAGAACGTTATTTTTTATGGTTTGGACTGGGAAGGTTGAGAGCCAATCTCTTTTATTTAAAATGAAAATCAAAATTTCGATACGCTGTAAAGTAAAAAGAAGAGGTTTTGGGGCAAAAAATGGCGATATATATAAATTGATGGATGATTTAATCTATTGTATAATGACAGTAAGTGATTGTTTGAATAAATATGATATAGTTGAGAAAAGAGGAGGGATTATGTGCCGTTATTAAAAGAAGAAAATTATACGATTGAAGATATTTATGCCTTGCCTGAAGGCGAAAGAGCAGAATTAATTGACGGTCAGATTTATTACATGGCTCCGCCCAGCAGAAAGCATCAGGATATTTCGGGGGAATTATATGCGGATATTAAAAGTTATATCTGTTCCCATGGTGGAGACTGTAAGGTTTATGCGGCTCCTTTTGCGGTATATCTGGATGAAGCAACGAATACATATGTTGAGCCGGACATATCTGTTATCTGTAATCCTGATAAGTTAGACGATAAGGGGTGTACAGGGGCACCGGATTGGATTATTGAGATTGTTTCCACTGCCAGCAGAAGAATGGATTATTATACGAAATTGTTTAAATACAGAACAGCCGGTGTTCGAGAGTATTGGATTATTGATGTGGAAAAGAATCAGATTGTGGTATATGATTTTGTCAATGGTGATATGGCGCAGTACACATTGCAGGACTCTGTTAAGGTAGGAATTTACGAAGACTGCGTGATTGATTTCGGGAGTATGGATTTTTAAACAGGTGCATTTTGTGTATTGAGAAAGCTAAAGGAATTGAAACAAGTATGGTAAATCAGACAAAACAAGCTTTGGAGGCATCATTAAAGCACTTGCTTTTACAGAAGCCTCTGGACAAGATTACAATCAGCGATCTGACGAAGGACTGCGGCATTAGCCGAATGGCGTTCTACTATCATTTTAAGGATATATATGATTTGGTGGAGTGGTCCTGCCTGGAGGATGCCACACGGGCATTGGCGGGCAAGAAGACTTACAGTACATGGACAGAAGGGTTGCTGCAGATTTTCGAAGTTGTTTATGAGAACAAGCCGTTTATTATGAATGCTTACCGCTGTATCAGCAGGGAACAGATTGAGAATTTTCTGTTTCAGTTGACTTCGGATTTGATCATGGGGGTTGTTAAAGAGCAGGAGCAGGCTGCGAATACAACGATACCTGATAAAGATAAGCGTTTTATTGCAGATTTTTATAAATACAGTTTTGTGGGCATTATGCTGGACTGGATTAAGCAGGGCATGAAAGAGGATTACGGGGAAATTGCCAGAATGATCGCGATCACACTGCACGGCGGCATTGCGAATTCCATCAGGAACTTTACAAAAGCGGAGGAATGATAAGTTTTTTATCATTTCTCTTTTTTTGTAAATTGAAAAAAGACAAAATCGGCCATACTATATAGGTATCACTTAATAACAGATGAAACACATCCAATATCGGTTGTACATTGCATTGAACATAACAGAGTGTACATGTGCAGCTATTCGAAGAAAGGTGGTTATCTATATGGCTAAAAAGAAATTAACATTAGGGATGGCAGCGGCTGCGGCAGCAGGCACAGCGGTTTATGTGGCAAAGAAGTCTCAGGATAAGAAGAATCAGAATGGCTCATCACAGAACAACATCCGGGATAAGGCAAATTCGGGTTGGTCATTGACACAGCATAAAATAAATTCAGGTTGGACATTTAATAAGAAAGACGACAATAATTCATCAGCCAACAATAATTATCGCAATACAGAGCGCGGAAAATATGAGAAAAACAGCAAAGGTATTTATTATACCAACGGTAATTATGAAGCTTTTGCCAGACCGGAAAAGCCGGAGGGTGTGGATGAGAAGCATGCCTATATCGTAGGCAGTGGTCTTGCTTCTCTGGCAGCGGCATGTTTCCTTGTTCGTGACGGACAGATGCCGGGAGAGCATATCCATATTCTTGAAGCTATGGACATTGCAGGCGGGGCCTGTGACGGTATCTTCGACCCGAGCCGTGGCTATATCATGCGCGGCGGTCGTGAAATGGAGAATCATTTCGAATGTTTGTGGGATCTGTTCCACAGTATTCCATCCCTTGAAATTCCGGGAGCATCTGTACTGGATGAATTTTACTGGCTGAATAAGCATGATCCGAACTATTCGCTTTGCAGAGCAACGGAGAATCGGGGCAAAGATGCCCATACAGATGGCAAATTTAATCTTAGCCAAAAGGGCTGCATGGAAATCATGAAGTTGTTTATGATGAAGGATGAAGACCTTTACGATAAAACCATTGAGGATGTTTTCGATGATGAAGTCTTCAATTCAACATTCTGGATGTACTGGCGAACCATGTTTGCTTTTGAAAACTGGCACAGTGCACTGGAAATGAAGCTGTATTTCCAGAGATTTATTCATCATATTGCCGGTCTGCCGGATTTCAGTGCTTTGAAATTCACAAGATACAATCAGTATGAATCTCTGATCCTGCCAATGCAGAAATATCTTGAAGATGCAGGGGTTGATTTCCAGTTTAATACAGAGGTGACGAATGTTGTCTTCAAGTTTGAGAACGGCAAGAAGATTGCGTCTCTGATCGAGTGCAAAGTCAATGGCAAGGAAAACGGCATTATGCTGACAGAAAATGACCTTGTATTTGTTACAAACGGCAGCTGTACAGAGGGGACGATTTACGGCGATCAGAATCATGCGCCGAATGGTGATGCGGAAGTCAGAACAAGTGGTGTCTGGAGCCTCTGGAAAAATATTGCCAGACAGGATCCGTCTTTCGGACATCCGGAGAAATTCTGCTCAGATGTGGCCAAGACAAACTGGGAGTCTGCAACTGTCACAACACTGGATGACAAGATTATTCCTTATATTACCAACATCTGCAAACGTGACCCGAGAACAGGCAATGTCGTTACAGGCGGTATCGTCAGCTGTCAGGATTCCAGTTGGCTTCTGAGCTGGACTATTAACAGACAGGGACAGTTTAAAGAGCAAGACAAAGATAAAGTCTGCGTATGGGTGTATGGTCTGTTTACAGATGTACCGGGTGATTTTATTAAGAAACCGATGAAGGATTGTACAGGTAAGGAAATCACCGCAGAATGGCTGTATCATCTGGGCGTTCCGGAAGATCAGATTATGGATCTGGCAGAAAACAGTGCCATTTGTGTGCCGACCATGATGCCTTATATCACTGCATTCTTTATGCCGAGAGCAAAAGGTGACAGACCGGATGTCATCCCGGATGGATGTGTGAACTTTGCATTCCTTGGACAGTTTGCAGAAACACCGAGAGATACGGTTTTCACCACAGAATATTCTGTGCGTACAGCGATGGAGGCCGTGTATGGACTTCTGGGTGTAGATAGAGGTGTGCCGGAGGTCTGGGGCAGTGTTTATGATATCAGAGAACTGCTCGACAGCACCGTGAAACTCATGGACGGCAAATCGCCATTGGATATTGAGCTTCCTGGACCGCTGAATTTGGTGAAGAAGCCGCTTTTGAAGCTGATTCATGGCACGGTGGTTGAAAAAGTACTGGAAGATCATGATATTATCCGTAAATAGTGAAAGATGTAATAAAAAAGGCTGTCGCTTAACGATTTTCAATCGTTAAGCGACAGCCTTTTTTGAGGGGGATTGCTTTGTTTTGATGATTTAAGTATATCAGAAGCCCTTTTGGGAGGTGTTCCCGGATGGTGAAAAAATCGCAGTCAGCATTTGGAGAAGGAGATGCCTTTACGGGAGGTATTTTTTATCAGCAAATCTTAATGGGGACATAATTGAATACATATGTTTAGTATGCTAAAATAATAGCGATCATGAAATACAAAGTGGGAGGATACTATTAAGAAAAGGAGCGTTACAGATGGGTAAAGTGCGTTTGAATGAAAATCGTGAAATCGTTGCGAGAGTCAAGGAAGGTCTGAAACGAAAAGAAGGATACTGTCCGTGCAGACTGGAAATCAAACCGGAGTATAAGTGTATTTGTGATGAATTCAAAGCACAGATCCAGGATCCGGATTTTGAGGGCTATTGTCATTGTCAGCTTTATTATAAAGAGAAATAATTGTCACCGTCGAGCTATTTGCAGATGAGATGGCAAATAACACCTGCCAGAACGGCAACAGTTAAGGATGTATGTAAGAAAATCCATGACAGACACCGCCTTATAATTTAACCCCAAAAGGAGGTAAAACTTTGAAAGTTTTAGTTTACAGAAAATGCAGTACATGTATGAAAGCTTTGAAATGGCTTGAGGTTAATCAGGTTGTTTTTGATGAAAGGCCGATTAAAGAGGAGAATCCGTCTTACGAGGAATTGAAATCCTGGTATGAAATGAGTGGCCTGCCGCTGAAAAAATTCTTTAATACCAGCGGGATATTGTACAAACAAATGAACCTGAAGGACAAGTTGAAAGAAATGTCTGAGGATGAACAGCTGAAGCTTCTGGCAACAGATGGTATGCTGGTGAAGCGGCCGCTGGTCATTGGGGATGATTTCGTACTGACGGGATTCAAAGAGAAAGAGTGGGAAGACAAAATCAATGGTTAGAGAAATTACAAAGGATATATTTTTCCTGGGCCAGAAATCAGAACCGGCGACAGAGGCTGATATCCAGACCGGCCGTGATTTGCAGGACACATTAAAAGCCCATCGTGCGGAATGTGTCGGCATGGCAGCAAACATGATAGGGATAAAAAAGAATGTCATTATTGTGAATATGGGAATTGTTGATTTGGTGATGTTTAATCCGGTATTATTGAAGAAAAGTGGTCCTTATGAGACGGAAGAGGGCTGTTTGTCATTGACAGGTGTGAGGAAGACGACAAGATACAGAGAAATCGAAGTGGAGTACAGAGATATGAGCTGGACAGTGCGCCGCCAGAAACTCAGTGGTTGGACGGCACAAATCTGTCAGCATGAGATGGATCATTTAAACGGAATTATTATTTAGTGCCTGGTGTGGTGTACTAGAATCCAATGACTTTTAGGTTGTCGCGGATAAATTCTTCGCAGATTTCTGGTAAAATATCAATAGTACTAAAGATATCAGTGTTATTGCGACAGAGACAGCGTTCAAATTGCCGGAAAAGGCATGGATGATGTCTTCAATAAATGAAATTAACATCAGAACAATGCCGATTTTGACCAGAATGATGGGTGCTTTGCCGATAGAGTTTCCATTAACTGCGGACAGGCCTTTTATTCCGAGAAACAGTTTGATGATGATTTCGATGGCCAGAATAATCACTGATACAGCAAGGCTGATTTTAAGCGTGGAGACTGGAATTTCTGTAACAGTGGCAATGGCGGATAAGGTGTCGTTGCCTAGACTGCCGCTGATGATCTCAAGGATAATTTCCAGAATATTTAAAACGGCAGCAATGATGAAGATGATACTGCAAACTTTTAGAGTCTTTTGGTCTTTTTCCATTAGGATACCTCTTCCTTCTTCTTGATTTTACCAAAAAATCTATATATTGGCAACTGAGTCCATCATATATTTAAGTTAAAGCGAAAAATGTGCCACAGCCTAGGCAGGCCATTGCGCAGCGATTTAGTTTAATAGGAAATTTGCTTACAGAAGAAAAGGCTGCCCGGTGGCAGCCTTTTGTGAGCGATTGCCTTAATCGCGTTCTTTATAGCGATTGCAATCTCTGAGTTTATCCGGGTCTTCCAGTGTATGGTACCATGTACAGCTCCATTTCCAGCTGCAACCAGAAGGTTCACCGTATTCACAATTTTTACATCTTCCATAGTTTTCCATAATAAATACCTCCATTTGATTAAAATAATATTTTTTTGCAATCATTTTGGATTGCTTTGTTTTGATGATTTAAGTATATCAGAAGCCCTTTTGGGAGGTGTTCCCGTAGAGAGAAAAAATCAAGGTTAGATTTAATCTCTGTACTGGGCTTCGAAGCGTAATGTGACCATTGGTGTATGGGTGAAATCACCGTAGTCAAGCACGCTCAGCTGAGTGACATTGGTTGAAATATTCGACCAGTTAAACTGGCAAAGCATTTCTCGCTTGACAGCTTCCGGTGTTGTAAAGCCTGTTGCCTGCTTTGTTTCAAAATGCATACATTCATAGGAACCATCCCCTCTGTCCTGAAATTCGCTGCCGAATGTGATGTTATTTCTCTTTAAAGATACATCCTCAATCTGGAAAGAGACAGAGCAGGTGGAAGCATTGATTTTTCTTACCATAACTAATACCTGAAGTTTCATCCAAGGACAGCGTTTGGCAATAAGGAACACAATCTGTTCAAGTTCATTTAAGATGGAACTGTAATCCCCTGTTTGATGGACTGTGCAGTGCAATGGCGGGGCTGTTTTGGTGTTTGGGGTAGTTGAAGTCTTGTTTTCTCTGTTTGAAAAAATAATAAAAATAATAATCGCTGCAATAATCATCCACATAAAATATAACCGTCCTCTCTTTGATTGGATTGCTTTGTTTTGATATAATCAGTATACCAGAAGCTTTTTTGGGGCGAGTCCTGGAGTGAGCAAAAACTGCAATTACGAGATGGAGGATCAATAGAGATATGGGAAAAGTAGTTTCGGTGATCGAATCATTTATTATGAAAGCACAGGTGAGATAATATAGATACGAATGAGACACAATGGGATAAATTGTTGAAAATAAAAACTTCGGGACGCGATGATTCACGTTCGGATCAGTACCGATACCCTTATGAGCCGACGCCGTATTCGGTGCTGGAGCGATTGGCAGGCAGCGGCTATATACGGAAAAGTAATTGTTTGTTGGATTATGGGTGCGGAAAAGGACGTGTGGACTTTTTTCTGTCCTACCAGACAAGATGTCGTTCCGTCGGTGTGGAATATGATAGCAGAATATATGAAACAGTCTGTGAAAACAAACGCCATGCCGCATCAGGCAGCCGGACGGAATTCGTCATGGGGAATGCTGAGAACTACGTTGTACCTGAAGAGGTGGACAGAGTATTTTTCTTCAATCCTTTTTCAGTAGAGATTCTTCGAAAAGTTCTGGCAAAAATTGAAGATTCCTACTATGAAAATCCCCGTGAGATACAGTTGTTCTTCTATTATCCGTCAGATGAGTATATCAGTGAACTGATGACGGTGGATATGCTTTCCTTTGTGGATGAGATAGACTGCCGGGATTTGTTTGATGGGGAAAACCCAAGGGAGAGGATTATGGTGTTCGCATATTAAGGAGCTTCTGAATAAAATTAATAGCATCGGGACAACTAAGTGAAGCCATACTTTGTATAATGAAAGTATATTTAATCTGAAGGAGGATGCTATGATGAAAACAAGTTTAAAGAAATTATTGGTGGGAGTTGTTGCTCTGGTTCTGATTTTGACATCGACGATGACTTCTTATGCAGCTTCGGTTGGCTTTACTGGAAAAGTGCCTTTATCATTCGAGACGAAAAACTGTAAAGAAATTTTCAACAGCGGAGGGAAGACGTATATTGTCCAGCGAGATAACGTCGCAGTCAGGGAAAATCCGGAGAAATCGGGCAAAGCACTGCACTATCTGAACAAAGGAGACGTTCTGGTCAGCGAGACTTTGATAGAGAATGCAAAGCATAATCTCTGGGTTCAGACAATCGTAAATTCTGGAGACATCGGATATGTCTATATTGGGAATTTACAAGAACATACGTCGCATCAGTTTGTTGACCTGGCTGCAAGCGGGAATCCTGGCTATCTTTTTTGTAGAGAATGCGCTTATGTAAAAAAGATTATCTGTACAGAGGAAGATCGACAGATTATACTGGAAGCTGACAAAAATCGGACAGTGTGCCATGTCGCCTTGACAGTGTTGGCTTTTGTGCCTGTAGTCGGCAATGTTGCGGATGTCGTGGATGGCCTTTTGTCTTTATCCGAGGGTGATTTTGCAGGGGCTGCGATATCGTTTGCTGCCGTTGCCCCTCTGGCCGGAATCATAGGTAACGCGGCGAAAACTGCCTATTATGCCTATGACATTACAGATCTGACAGGCGAAGTCGTTGGCAACTTTGTGCATATCGAAAATGCAAACAAAATCTATGTAACGGAAGTTGCAAGTTCACGAAAGCTTGGGATGAACATGACCAAAGAGTATGCACAAACCGGAAAGGTTCGCTTTTTTAAAGAGGCTGCGACAGGTGGATATACATGGGCAGCACATCATATCGTGGCCGGAAGCGAAGAGGCAGCAGCGCCAGCCAGAGAGGTCCTATTAAAAGTAGGGTTAGGAATTAATGATGCCGCAAACGGCGTTTTTTTGTGTATGCGAAGCGATGCGTGCACAGGGACGATTCATTCTGGACGCCATACGCAATACTATTATGATGAGATCAATGCGCTTGTTACAAGTGCCTATGACGAAACCGCCAATTTGGAGACAAACAGAAGGGCCGTAGAGCAGACTTTGGATCGAATTGCGGATCGACTGAGAAAGGGTGAGTTACCGTTGTAAGATAGACTTATACAGAAGATTTTTTGCGAAGTCTATTGACATTATAGGGAATGGGTGTTATAGTACAAATAGAACAAATAGGTATTGAAGAGGATACGGCTATGGCCGTGTCCTCTATTAACATGATGCGTTCATAATAGAAGAAGTTCAGAAAGGTCTTATAAAGATGGAGGTGGACAGTGATGGCTAAGAGAGATTATTATGAAGTTCTTGGTATAGATAAAAAAGCAGACGACAAGGCGATTAAACGAGCATACAGAAAACTGGCGAAGAAATATCATCCGGATACGAATCCGGGGGATAAGCAGGCAGAGCAGAAGTTTAAGGAAGTCACAGAAGCCTATAATGTTCTCGGTGATGAGAAGAAGAGAAAACTGTATGATCAGTATGGTTTTGCAGCCTTTGAAGAAGGTGCAGCAGGCGGCGCTTACGGCGGTGCAGGTGCAGGCAGCGGCTTTGGCGGTTTCCAGGGCGGTTTCGGCGGCAATGGCGCTTATCAGGAGTTCCATTTTAAGGGTGGCCAGAACGGTAATATGGATGATATCTTTGGGGATATTTTCGGAGATATGTTCCGCGGAGGCGGCAGTGGATCTGGCGGCCAGGGATTTAAGCAGAGCTATGGTGGTTTTGGCGGCCAGGGATTCAAGCAGAGTTATGGCAGCGGCTTTGGCGGCGGCAGTTTCAAGAGCAAGGGGCAGGATCTTCATGCAGAGATTAGGGTCAGTTTTGAAGATGCAGCCTTTGGCTGTGAGAAAGTGATTAATTTAAGCAGCGGTCAGGGTGCTCCGGCTCAGAGCCTGAAGGTGCGTGTACCGGCAGGCATTGAGGATGGCAAGAGTATCCGTCTTCGCGGCAAAGGCGGTCCGGGTATGAATGGCGGCGAAGCAGGCGATCTGCTTCTGAAGATCCACGTAGATGAGAAGCCGGGATATGAGCGGAAAGGCATGGATGTTTATACAACAATTTCTGTTCCGTTTACAACAGCCGTTTTTGGCGGTGAGGCCATTGTGAATACTCTGAAGGGCAGTGTGAAATGCAAGATTCCTGCCGGTATTCAGTCGGGCAGCAAGATCAGACTCCGCGGCAAAGGCATTGTTTCCATGAAGGATCCGTCTGTTCATGGTGATATGTATGCAGCTGTTCAGATTCAGGTTCCGCGTAATCTGAGTCCGGAAGCAAAGCAGAAACTCCGCGAGTTTGAGAAAATTGTTGCGGCATAAAGAAGTATTAATTATTGGATAAACTGTTGAATAAATGTTTCAGCGGCTTTATTCACAAAGTTTTCGAAGTCGGTCGGGTCGAATATCCTGACCGGCTCTTTTTTTATGTCCAGAGCCAGATCGGCAGAAGCCAGTTTGCAGAACTGGCGATAGGCGGCAAAATCTGTCTCATTCACCGGCCATGGATGAATTGGAGAGGCGGGCATGGAAAGATGATATTTTTCAATAAGATGCGGACTCATCCGGATATAGTCGCCGTAAAAATAATCTTTGGAGAAAAAGGTCATCACAGGCATTTGTTTGCCGGTTCGGCGTATTTGTGCAGTGATAGCTTTGGAAGCCTCTGTTTCATCCTGTCCCTGGGCATTTAAAAAGCGGACAATAGATGGCAGATATTCGGTGAAATACAGATAATCCAGATGAAGATGGGCAAGATAGCCGATCAGCATTGGTTCTTTCAGGCTATTCGGATACGTTTTCTGCCATAAATCAAGATCTGGTGCGATTACCACATGGGAGAAATCAGACGGGTGCCAGAAATGAGTCTTATATTTTAATGGCCGGGGAATGGCATCTGGCAGAATACATCCGATGGTGAAATCGTTCTGCCATCCGTGTATATGGGTAAATGGGTAATCAGCAGACAACTCGCGTATGCGTTGGGTGATGAGTTTGGCTTCGGTTAAATGAAAAATTACACTTGGCATGATAATACTCCTTTTGTAGAGGTTCGCAATAGATATAAAAAGAGTATAGCATATATTGGGCCAATCTATCAAAGGTTCCGTTGCAATCAAGGTAAGTTTTGGGTAAGAAGTGGGTATGATATAGGTAAATTTTTTCAGTGAGTGGTTAATGTTGAAAGGATTTTTCAGTAAGAAGTAACAAAATTGCATTAGAATAGGTGATAATGAGAATATTTTTCAATAAAATTTAAAAAGGTTAGTTGACATTAACCTCATGAGTGCGTATAATAGCAATGTAAATGATAGCCGTTATCAATAAACGCGCCGAGCCGGGCACAAGCCTGACTTGAATTAAAGGAGGAACGTATGATGCCTTTAGCTTTATTAGGTGTAGGAGAATCAGGTACGATCACAGATATCCGTGGCAAGGAAGATGTTGTACATCATCTGCATAATTTGGGATTTGCTGCAGGGACAGATGTGGAAGTTGTCGGCAATACAGAAGCCGGCATGATTATTGCTGTCAAGGGTTCAAGGGTAGCTTTGAATCGTGGCATGGCATCCAAGATTACGGTTAGCCGTTAATCAGATGTCTGTATAGATAGAATGCATGCGCATTCAGATAAGAGAGGAGACAAAGCCATGACACTTAGAAATGTAGGAGTCGGCCAGACTGTCACAGTTTCAAAGATTACAGGTGTAGGCGCTATTAAGAGACGTATCATGGATATGGGTCTGACAAAGGGCACATCCGTCTATGTTCGTAAAGTGGCACCGCTGGGTGATCCGATAGAAGTAACAGTCAGAGGATATGAGTTGTCTTTGCGTAAAGCTGACGCAGAGCTGATTGAGGTTCAGTAAAAGTGAACCTTTTTTCAGGGCATAAGGTTAGTATACTCAAACCTTAAAACCCGTTCTAATTGAGAATCTGGAGGTAAAAAAATGGCAATCAGAATTGCACTTGCCGGCAACCCAAACTGCGGTAAAACAACATTGTTCAACGCATTAACGGGTTCTAATCAGTTCGTTGGTAACTGGCCTGGCGTAACAGTTGAGAAAAAGGAAGGTAAATTAAAAGGTCATAAAGACGTTATTATCACTGACCTTCCGGGTATTTATTCACTTTCTCCATATACACTTGAGGAAGTTGTAGCAAGAAATTATATTTTGAATGAGAAGCCGGATGCGATCCTCAACATCGTTGATGGTACGAACCTTGAGCGTAACCTTTATCTGACAACACAGCTTATGGAGCTTGGTATTCCGGTTATCATGGCCATCAACATGATGGATCTTGTTCAGAAGAATGGTGATAACATCAACATTCAGAAACTGAGTGAAGCATGCGGCTGTCCTGTATATGAAATTTCCGCTCTGAAGAATACAGGTATCAAGGAAGCGTCCGATGCCGTTGTTAAGGCTGCTCAGTCCAAAGCTGTTCAAGGCACTGTACATAAGTTTAACAACAAAGTCGAAGGATACCTGAATGAGATCGAAACACTTCTTGGCTCAGATGTCGCTGATGCTCAGAAGAGATTTTATGCAATTAAATTATTTGAACGTGATGATAAGATTGCAGCTCAGATGAAGAGCGCACCAAATGTAGAAGCAATCATTTCCAAAGCCGAAAAGGAAATGGATGATGACTCAGAAAGTATCATCACAAATGAAAGATATGAATATATTGCGAGCATTATCGGAGGCTGCCTGAAGAAAAAACATGCGGGCGCAGATACAATTTCTGATAAGATTGACCGAATCGTTACAAACCGTATTCTGGCTCTGCCGATCTTCGCAGTGATCATGTTCCTTGTTTACTATATTTCCATGACAACAATCGGTGCTGCAGCAACAGGCTGGACAAATGATAATCTGTTCGGTGATGGCTTCTTTATCGGCAGCGATGGCGGTTATGGTGATGCTGACGAAGCTTATGCAGGTGCTCTGGAAGTTGTAAACGGATTCATCAGCTACGAAGCAGATCAGGGTATGGATACAAGCGCTGTTGAAGCAGCCATTGATTCTGAAGCAGATGATTATGATCCGGCAGCAGCAGAAGCAGCAGTGAATGCATTTGTTGCTCAGGTAGATCCATCTACAGAGGCAACATATCTTGTAGAAGATGAAGAAACACTTGCAACCGAAGAAACAACTGCTTCTTATGCAGATCTGACAGATGCTGTCGCTGCTTTATCAGAAGCTGGTTATGAAGCTCCGGATCCGGCAGCATATGGCACATTTATCAGCAGTATTCCTGATGCAGTCAGCGGCCTGCTTGAAAAGGCAAACTGTGCTGAATGGCTTCAGGGTCTGATCGTAGATGGTATTATTGCCGGTGTTGGTGCTGTCCTTGGTTTCGTACCTCAGATGCTTGTCCTGTTCTTCCTGCTGGCTATTCTTGAGTCCTGCGGTTACATGGCACGTATCGCCTTCATCATGGATAGAATTTTCCGTAAATTCGGTCTTTCCGGTAAATCCTTCATTCCAATCCTTGTTGGTACAGGTTGTGGTATCCCAGGTATCATGGCTTCCAGAACAATTGAGAATGAGCGTGACCGTCGTATGACCATCATGACAACAACATTTATCCCTTGCGGTGCGAAGACACCTTTCATTGCGATGATCGCAGGTGCTGTATTCGGCGGTGCTGCATGGGTTGCAACAAGCGCATACTTCCTTGGTATGGCAGCAATTATCTGTTCAGGTATTATCCTGAAGAAGACAAAGATCTTCGCCGGAGATCCTGCTCCTTTCGTTATGGAGCTTCCGGCATACCATATTCCGACTCCGGGTGCTGTACTCAGAGCAACATGGGAACGTGGCTGGTCTTTCATTAAGAAAGCTGGTACAATTATTACATTATCAACAATCCTTGTTTGGTTCCTGTCCTACTTCGGTTGGGTAGACGGCGCATTCACAATGCTTGCAGAAGACCAGTTAGACAGCAGTATTCTTGCAAGAGTGGGTCATGCAATTGCATGGATCTTTGCGCCACTTGGATTTGGCAACTGGCAGGCAACAGTTGCATCTGTTACAGGTCTTGTAGCAAAGGAAAACATCGTTGGTACACTTGGTATCCTTTATGGTGGCGGCGATGGTACAGTATATCAGGCAATGGCAGCTTCTTTCACACTGATCAGCGGTTATGCATTCATGGCATTCAACCTGCTGTGTGCACCTTGTTTCGCAGCAATGGGAGCTATCAAACGTGAGATGAACAATGCAAAATGGTTCTGGATTGCAGTTGGCTATCAGTGTGGTTTCGCTTATCTTGTAGCCCTCGTTATCAACCAGATTGGTAACCTTGTTGCAAATCACACATTTGGTATCTTCACAGTTGTCGCTATCCTGGTAATCATTGGATTCTTCTATCTGCTGTTCCGTCCATACAAGGAAAGCAACACATTAGAAGTAAAAGGCAAAGCAGTAGCTTAAATTGATTTGAAAGGTCGGGCGAGTGCTTAATGGGAACTCTTATAGTAGGCGTTATACTGATAGTCATTGTCGCAGCGATTGTTCGCTCGATGTACAAAGATAAGAAAAATGGCAAGGGCTGTGGTGACTGCAGTCATTGTGGAGGTGGATGCGGTGGTGGCAGCAGCTGTTGCAAATAGAGACACGGAACAATATCGTCGTGTCAGCAGAGAGAAAGAAGAAATTCTCCATTTACTGAGAAAACGTGGTTTTCGCGTGACAAAGCAAAGAGAGCTGATACTGGATATCGTGTTCGAGCATGAATGTGCCAGCTGTAAAGAGATTTATTATCAAGCCATTCAGCGTGATCCGGGTATCGGTATGGCAACGGTATACCGTATGGTCAATACACTGACGGATATCGGGGTGTTGAAGGTGGCAACACTGAAACCCCAGACAGCTTTAGGTTCAGGAAGCGGATGCCAGATTCTCTTGAAAAATCAAAATAAAATTGTCCTTAATCAGACGGAATGGACAGAAGTGCTTCAAAATGTACTGCGCCGTAAAGGTTATAATTATAATGCGGCTGATGAAATTGTTGAAGTGACCATACAGTAGTCCTAATCAAAATTAAATATTAATTCGTACACAAAAAAGAACTTCCGGTTTAGAAATGAACCGGAAGTTCTTTTTTTGTTATGTATCATGATTAAGAAGTTTTTTGGCCATGTCGATGAGTTCATCGCTGACAGCGAATTCCATCTGTACATCCTTCACTTCGGGGATGGCAGATAAAATTTCGTTTTTTATCAGTTCTTCGGTGGTGATCCATGCGGAAGGGCAGTTGGAGCACATACCGATAAATTTGAATTTTAAAATACCATCGGAAAAGGATGTGATCATCATATCTCCGCCATGCCCCAAAAGGGCAGGGCGGATACGATCGGACACGACTTGCTGAATTTTATTCAGTGTATCCAAGGAGAGAACCTCCGATCATCAATTTTTAATATGGGCAATATGTTTTGCCATTGCTTTCTTAGCAGGCATATTGCTCTGTCTGGAAATCATAATTCTCTGAGCCTGTGGACTTCCTGCACCGTGCATGGATTCTGTCAGATAACCGACAGCAGCGGTACCAAGGGTCAGATTTTCGATAAGACGCATAATCTTGAAACGATCCATAACATCTACCTTTGCAGGGCCTGCAAGGTATTTGCGGATAACAGGACCTGCTACAGGGTGAGCCATATCCTTTTCGGAAGGTAGTGTAACCATCAGGCCGCCTGCGATATCCTGTGCAAGACGTGCGATTTCATATGGGAAACGGGTAACATTCTGTTTGCAGACATTGGCCAGCATCAGATCAATCAGGTAGTTGCCGGATTCTGTTGGCTGACCTTCGGCTGAACAGGCAATACCGCAGCAGTAAAGAGTTTCATTCAGATGAATCATTTCAATCAGTTTATCTTTGATATGAGAAGCTTTTTCAACGCCGTTATACTCTGAAGCAAGGGCTGTAGCACCAATGAGGACATCGCCGACACCGACTTTACATCCGCCATAGCTCTGTCTGTGATAACCTGCAAAACGTTCAACGAGCATACCTGCAAATTCTGTTTCCCCATTCAGGAAAATACGGTCATTAGGGACAAAAACATTATCGAAGACTGTCAGTGCTTCCATACCACCGTATGTAGAATTGCCGAGATCAAGCTGGCATCCCTCAGTCTTTCTTGTATCACAGCTCTGACGGCCGACGATCATCATTAAACCTTCTGTGTCCAGAGGAACAGCAAAGGAAACGGCATAATCCTTGTCATCAGGTCCCATAGCGATGGTAGGCATGACAATAACTTCGTGAGAATTCAGAATACCTGTCTGATGCGCTTTTGCACCGCGGACAACGATACCGTCCGGACGGCGTTCAACAACATGCAGGAAAAGATCAGGGTCTGCCTGCTTGGATGGAGAAAGGCTTCTGTCACCTTTAGTATCTGTCATGGCGCCATCAACTGTCAGGTCGTTTTGCTGAACGTAAGTAGCGAATTTAACAAAATTATCATGATAGTGTGTGCCGTATTTTTTATCTACTTCATATGTTGTGCTGTACACGGAATTGAAAGAGTCCATGCCGACACAACGCTGGAAACAGGCTGCGGTCTTCTGACCAAGCAAACGCTGCATTTTAACTTTCTTAACAAGATCATCAGAACTCTGGTGAATATGCGTAAAACGGTTGATTTTCTCACCTGTAAGGTTTGAAGTCGCTGTCATCAGATCAGCATATTCAGGATTCTGAGCCAGATCATAAGTTGCTTTAACTGAATTGACAGCCGGCTGGAGAATAGGATTGCCTACCGGGTTGCTGATTTCTTCTCCGAAAAGAAAGATTCTCATTTTGATTTTCTGCAGACTTCTTACATATTCGTCTCCTGTCATTAATGGCATAATAAATTCCTCCCAAAAACTTAAAATGTGTAAATAGTTTAGAATCATGTATCCATTGATTAAATGTATCAATAGTACTTGATATTCTTAGTTATGAGCAAGATGCGTGCCAACATTGACAAAGAAAAAACAGCCCTGTTTTGCAGTATTTGTAGCAGGACTGTTCTATGTGTATCTCAAAAATGAGAAAAATATCCAAAATGAGTTCTCAAAAATGAGAAAGTTCTCAAAAATAAGAAAGCAAATCAGATTTCTTCAGAACGAGGATACTTTTCTTCTAACTGTTTTTTTCTTCGGGCCAGTGTTTTCAGATTCATATCCAGCTTTTCGGCTGTTTTTTCAAGGGTACCATAAAGGCTATAGTATTCTTCAATATATTTCAGCTCGATTTGCTCGAGAATATTCTTGAGCTGGATATTACCCAGTTGGACGTTATCCTTGATAAGACTGGATTCACTGCTCCATAATTCGGCGGATGAAATAATGTCTTCATCGCTGAGAATGACCATCTTCTCAATGGTATTTTTGAGTTCACGGACGTTGCCGGGCCAGTTATACTCTTCCAGCGTTTTGCAGGAATAGGGACTTAATGTTTTATGGGTTTTAAATTTGGCGTTAAACTGGTTCAGAAAGTGCTGGGCCAGTGGGATAATGTCTTTTTTGCGTTCCCGAAGGGGCGGAATCTCTAGGTTGACGACATTCAGACGATAGTAGAGATCGGAACGAAATTCGTTGGCATCAATCATCTCTTTCAGGTCGCGGTTGGTGGCAGCAATGACCCGGACGTCAATTTTGCGGGGCTGGCTGGAACCAAGACGCATGATCTCATTCTCCTGGAGGGCACGCAGAAGCTTCATCTGGACATTCATCGGCATTTCACCGATCTCATCAAGAAACAGAGTGCCGCCATTGGCAACCTCAAAATAGCCGGGGCGGCCTTTGGACAGGGCACCGGTGAAGGCGCCGCCCTCGTAACCGAAGAGTTCGCTTTCAATCAGGTCTTTGGCAATGGCACCGCAGTTCACGCTCAGCATCGGATTATCTCTGCGGGGGCTGTTCTGGTGGATAAAATGAGCCAGAAGCTCCTTGCCGGTGCCTGTTTCACCCTGGATCAGCACAGTAGTATCTTTGTCGGCTACTTTGGTGGCACTGAAAAGGATCTCGTACATTTTAGGATCGTTCACAAGAAATTGGGAACGGTCGATATTCTGCTGTGTCAGTGCACGGATTTTCTCCTTATATTCGGAGACCTGAACCATCTGTTCGCTTAATTGCTGACGAAGCTCTTCGATCATTTTGAAATCACGGGTATTGCTGATGACCATGATGATTTTGCCGTCAGATGAAAAAACAGGTGTACTGGTAATGTAAGCTCTGCGCCCTGTTCGGAGAAAGTTCTGCTCAATGGTTGCGGTCTTGCCCGTTTTCAGGACAATGAGAGAAGCTGAGTAGTTGATCAATGTTGATTCCAGATCGTGCATATTCTGACCGAGAATTTCTTTGCTTGTGATACCGGACATTTCTTCATAGGATTTATTGACCTTTAAAACATTGCCCTCACCGTCTGTGATAAAGAAGCCATCCAGAGAGTCCTGAAAAATTGTGTCAAGGGATTCAAAAAGCTGGCGTGTGTAGGACAGTTCATCAGCCAGAGCCTGTATACCCTGGGTTTTTAATTGCTCAACATCGAGATTTTTGTTGTATTTACTAAAATCAGGTGGTGTATTCATGATGATTTCCTCCCGGAATAGAACTATAGGATACGAAAAATTACTTTTAGTATAGCATAAGAGACGGATTTTTAACACTTTATTGAGATGAAATGTCAATAAAGGCGGTAATGAGATTCATTCTCAATAAAAAGTATTGCGTTTTTCCTATGGAACTGATATGATAATGACACCAGATGGTTAGACATACCTAACCGAGTAAAGGAGAGAAGAAAGATGGTTGCATACAGGCAGACGTATGAAATAATAAGAGGGATACAGGAAAAGGCTGCAGAGCAGTGTGCACCGGTTATTTTCGGCATCAAACCTTCTAATCTGCTGATCATCGATCAGTGTTATGCCAAGGCACTGAAGTCATTGGTGGAATCAACAGGATTGAAAGTAAGATGTTTCGAGCATCGTTCCGAGAAACAGGTATGGTTTATGTTTCGCGAGGAGGGCCTTTACAGACAACTGGCAGATTCCGATAACAGGTCTTTTATGGAACAGTTTGGGTATACTGAAGATATGACAATGGATGAAATACTGGCATATGCAGCAAAGCGCTTCAGAGAATATAAGCGCGGTGAAGCAGGATTCCCACACGAGATGGGCATTTTGCTGGGATATCCTCTCGGTGATGTCAAAGGATTTATTGAGCATCATGGACGCGATTGTCTGTGCAGCGGATATTGGAAAGTATATGAGAATAAAGAAAAGGCCCAGGAAACATTTCGTTTATATGCCAAGGTCAAACAGATCGCCATGGATATGGTGAGACAGGGCATGGGGTTCGGAATGGCAGAACAATATCAATTCGTTTAATCGAAGCGGCCAGCTGCCGCTTTTGATCAAAATAAAAATTGATCAGGTAAATGATCACATTGACAGGAGGAGTTTTAACAATGAAAGAAATTATGGTCGCATACTGGAGCGGAACAGGAAACACAGCAGCAATGGCAACAATCTTAGGCAAAGGCATTCAGGATGGCGGAGCAGCAGCAAAGGTTGTTTCTGTTGAAGATATCAAAGCTGATGATCTCAAGGATTATCCTGTATTTGCTCTCGGCTGCCCATCTATGGGTAATGAAACTCTTGAAGAAACAGTTATGGAAGACTTTGTAACAGAAGTTGAGAGTTTTGCATCAGGTAAGAAGATTGGTTTATTTGGTTCTTACGGATGGGGCGATGGCGAATGGATGCGCAACTGGGTAGCTCGTATGGAAGAAGCCGGAGCTCAGGTATACGGCGGCGAAGATGCAATCTGCATGAATGAGCCTGATTCAGAAGCAGAGGCAAAGCTTGAGGCACTTGGCAAAGAATTAGCTGCTTTATAATTTTATTTCCACTTACGAAAACTCATTTTTACTGAAGGTATTTGCAGGATAAAAATAAATAGGAATACTCTGTCGGAGCAAATCAGAAGTTTCGGCAGAGTATTCTAAGAAGGAGGATAGCCATGAGCGTTGTTATCATCGGTGGTCATGACAGAATGGTCTGTCAGTATAAGAAAATATGTAAATCTCATAAATGTAAAGCAAAGGTATTTACTCAGATGTCTGCTGATCTGGACAAGCAGATTGGCGATCCGGATTTATGTATCTTGTTTACCAATACAGTTTCTCACAAAATGGTACGATGTGCCGTAGATGAAGCTGAAAAAAAGAAATTTAAAATCGTTCGTTGCCACACAAGCAGCGGTTCAGCATTGGAGGGTATTTTACTTGAACATGCTGTATAAAAAATAAGGGCGTGTGAAAAACTCTGGTTCTTTCACACGCCCTTATTTTTTACTGCTTTCGGGAGTAATTACCCGGTCACGTTATCATTGCATTATTAAATAAAGTTTGTTAAAATGTAACTGTTCAGAGCCAAGCAAAATTTCAAAAAACAGGTATAAAATGCTTGCATTTTTAAGACTGTTTTTGAAATTTTATTTGGCGGATACGCCACACCGACGAAATGCGTAGCATTTCGGAGGTTAGCTCTGAACAGTTACGTTAAACATAAAGGTTAATTTTTGCAGTATATTCTAGGGGATATTTTTATAAAGGGGTTATTTATGGGACAAGAACAACATAGGGCAACGGCCCGTGTATTGGACATTGTGGAATCACTTTCTGAAGTTCAGGAGGGACTTACACTTACAGAACTTGCAGTGGCCTTGAAAGCACCTAAAAGCAGTCTTTTTCCAATCGTGCATACGTTGGAGCAGAGAAGGTATATTATGTGTGATGCGGGAAGTGGGAAGTACAGGTTGGGATTGCGTACATATATTATTGGCGCTTCTTGTACGTCACAAAGCGGATTTGAACCATTGATCAACATTATGAATAGTGTAACTGAGTCTACACAGGAAACAAGCCAGTTCGGAATTTTGGAAGGTGGTAATGTTTTATATGTAGCAAAGAAAGATTCTCCTCAGGCCATTCGAATGATATCCTGGGTAGGAACAAAACTTCCGGCAAATGCAACTGCCATCGGGAAAGCATTGCTAAGTGGTCTTGCAGATGAACAGATTAGAGATTTGTATAGAGATGGCCTGCCAAAGCTTACGGAACATACGATTTCAGATATGGATCTATTGCTTGGTCAGATTGAACAGATACGATGCGGAGAGATAGCAACAGAAACAGAGGAGTCCACTCCCCAGATGCGTTGTTTTGCTGTGCCAATCCGGCAGAATGGCAGAGTTGATGCAGCAATAAGTATTTCTGTTCCGATTTTCCGCTATACAGATGAAAAGAGAGTACAGATTTGTCAATGTCTGAGAGAGGCACAACAGCAAATAGAACAACTTGTGGGATTGTATAACTTTGAACTCATAAAGCCATAAGAGATATAAGGGAATAAAAAGATCTTCAATTTTTTAAATTGAGGATCTTTTTTGCTTCTAACAAAATGCTTGCCAAACAGATCAAAAAACATAACAAATTTGAAGTCGCTTTTTTGTTGACTTTGTTGATTGACAAAAAATAAACATATTGCTAAACCATACCCATAAAAACCTATATAAGAACTGAGCTCTTATATAGGAACAAATAAAACATAATAGGGAGAAAAGAACATGGAAACAATTACAGATCTCATTAAAGAGGTATCTGTACCACGCATGGTGAAAATTCGAGAGGTTTTTGACGATACACATATTCCGGTGAATATGATTGCGGATATGGTAAATGCAGAATTGTCCCGAGAAGCCCTGGGTGGTCAGGTGAAACCTGGAATGCGCATCGCAATTACATGTGGCAGCCGCGGGATGAGTAACAATGCAGTGATGGCAAAAGCAATTGTTGACTTTGTAAAGTCAAAAGGTGCAGAACCGTATATTGTTCCTGCAATGGGCAGTCATGGTGGTGCAACTGCTGAAGGACAGCTTCAGATTCTTAAAGATTATGGAATCACAGAAGAAGCAATGGGATGTCCGATTAAGAGTTCAATGGAGACGGTACAGATTGGTTTATCTGGAGTAAGACATCAGCCTGTGTTTATGGATAAGAATGCTTCAGAGGCGGATGGCATTATTCTGTTTAACCGTATTAAGCCGCATACTTCTTTCAGGGGACCTTATGAAAGTGGTCTTATGAAAATGATGGCAATTGGTCTTGGCAAACAGAAAGGTGCAGAGAGTATTCATCATCAAAGTCCGGCAATTATGCACGAATTAATTGAGGAGTATGGAAGGACATTTATTGATAACGTACCTATTATTGGCGGTATTGCAGTTATTGAAAATGCTTATGATGAAACATATCTGATCAAAGGGCTTACGCCGCAGGAAATTATTACTGAAGAGCCGAAGCTTAAAGAACTTTCTTATAAGACGATCGCACATATACTGTTTGATAAATGTGATGTTTTAGTTGTTGATAAGATTGGTAAGAATATTTCCGGCGATGGAATGGATCCAAATATATCCGGAAGATTTGTTCTTCCACAGTATTGCTCAGGCGGAATTCAGGCAGAGAAGTGTGTCATTTTAGATATTACAGATGAGACACATGGCAATGCACAGGGGGTAGGACTTGCAGAGGTTACGACACGTCGTTTGGTTAATAGAATGAAACTGGAAATGACGTATCCTACAGGAGTAACCAATACATTTTTACATCTTATGAAAATTCCTATGATCATGGATAATGATCGGGAGGCATTGCAGCTTGCTTTGTGCTGCTGTCCGGAAGCAGAGGATCAGAATAACATGAAAATGATTCGTATACCGGATACCGCGCATATCGAATACATAGAAATATCAGAAGGACTTTTGCCGTTAGCAAAAGAAAATCCAAATATAGAAATTCTTACAGAACCATATGATTTGCCATTTGATGAAAATGGAAATTTGTTTTAGTTTAATATTTAAAGAGAGGAAAGGAAGGAAAAGAGTATGACATCACCTGGATTATTGATTTTGGCTCTTGTGGTTGCAATTGCTGTTATTCTGTTCTGTATTATTGTATTGAAATTGAATGCAGCGATTGGTATGGTTATTGCCTGTTTAGTTATGGGGGTTATGGGTGGACTCGATTTGCTCACCACAACATCGACGATTGCGTCTGGATTTGGAAATATGATGACAAGTATCGGTTTACCGGTTGGTTTTGGTACGATTCTTGGACAGCTTATGAATGATAGTGGTGCAGCTGAGGTAATAGCAGATAAAATTGTATCTGCATTCCCGGCAAAAAAGGCTATCTGGGGCTTAAGTATTGCAGGGTTTATTTTATCCATTCCAGTATTTTTTGATGTAACATTTATTATTCTTATTCCAATTGGTATTACAATTGCTTCTAAAATTGATCTTAAAATGGGATATGTTACAGGATGTCTGACGATTGGTGCAACAACTGCTCATTGCGTTGTACCACCAACACCAAATCCACTTGCAGCAGCAGATATTTTTGGCTTTGACCTTGGTATTATGCTTATTGTTGGTTTAGTTGTAGGCTTTATTACAGTTATGGTATCCAATTTCATTTATATCAAGATTCATGATCAGGGTATTTGGAATGAGGAAAAGGACGTTAATCATAGCTCAAATGTTACAGCAGAATTGGTTGCAGCTCGTGAAGGAAGAAAGAAACAAGAAATTGACAGCAAAAAACCGTCCTTACTCATTTCACTTCTTCCGATTATCATTCCTGTTGTTTGTATTCTGTTTGGTACAATCGGTGGAGCCTTATTTGCGGAGAAACCTGTGATTTGCTCATTCCTTGGAGATAAAGTTATTGCTATGCTGTTAGGTACACTTGGTGCTTATTTAGTCAGTCTGCCTTACCTTGGAAAGAATGGAATCGAAAAGTCTGCGGGTGAGGCGCTTAAGAGTGCAGGTGTTGTACTTTTGATTACAGGTGCAGGCGGCTCATTTGCGTCTGTTATTACTGCTACAGGAATTGGCGATGCAATTGTAAGTCTGTTGGGAACAAATACAACATCTGTATTGCCGGCTATGTTCCTTGCATATTTAATTGGTCTTATTTTCCGTGTAGCGCAGGGATCAGGTACTGTTGCAGGCATGACTTCCATGGGTATTATGGCAACGATTGCACCAGCCATCGGATGCCATCCGGTATGGATTGCACTTGCATGTCTCTCCGGAGGTAATTCAATTGGACATGTCAATGATTCCGGTTTTTGGGTTGCAACAAATATGTCCGGATTAACCGTAACAGGAGGTCTTAAAACATATACACTGGGTTCCTTTATTTCATCAGTATGTATTTTTGTACTTGCAATTATTGGTGCTCTGATTATTCCACTTTAATAAAGAACATATGTAACTGTTCAGAACCGAGATTTGGTGGCGGTTCTGAACAGTTACTGTATTAAATATAGGAGGATACATATGCAGAATGCGATGATTATAGATAGTAGGGACAATGTGATTGTTGCTATTGAACCTATTGCAAAAGGGGATACTGTCACATGGATGTGTGATGGTAAAGAAAACACACTCGCTGCACTTCAGGATATTACAATTTACCACAAGATTGCCTGTCGCGATATTGCAAAGGGAATGCCTGTTATTAAATATGGTGAACATATTGGTATCGCTGTCGCAGACATAAAGGCTGGTGAACATGTTCATATCCATAACGTTGAAGGACATAGAGAAAACTTGGAAGCTAAAGTAAAATAGGAGGATATGGCAATGAATTTTTATGGATACAGAAGACCTGACGGACGTGTAGGTGTTCGTAATATGGTACTCATACTTCCGGCGAGTGTCTGTGCCTCTGATACAGCGCGTATTATTTCGTCACAGGTTGTTGGATCGGTTACATTTAATAATCAGCTGGGATGTTCCCAGGTGGCGTCGGATCAGCAGTACACAATGGATGTGATGGCAGGGTATGCTGCGAATCCGAATGTGTATGGTACGGTTGTTGTTTCTCTGGGATGTGAAAATTGTCAGATGGATCTTGTGGTAAAGGCAATTGAAGAGAGAACAAATAAACCTTTGAAACAGGTAATCATTCAGGAAGCAGGCGGAACAATCAAAGCAGCAGAAATTGCTGTCCGCTATGCAAAAGAGATGGTTGAAGAGGCTTCACTTCTTCAGAAAGAAGAATTCCCAATGTCTGAGTTAATTATTGGAACAGAATGCGGCGGCAGTGATCCAACCAGTGGACTTGCAGCAAATGTTCTGATTGGGGAACTCAGTGACAGAATTGTAGCTGAAGGAGGAACTTCAATTCTTTCTGAAACAACAGAATTTATAGGTGCAGAACATATTTTGGCTTCACGGGCTGCAACACCTGAAGTGCGGGACAGAATATTTGAAATTGTTCACAGATATGAAAAAGCACTGCAGCTTGTAGGTGAAGAGGTGCGTGAAGGCAATCCTTCTCCGGGTAATAAAGCAGGCGGCATTACAACATTGGAAGAAAAATCCCTCGGATGTATTCATAAGGGTGGTCATACACCAGTAATGGAAGTGTATGATTATGCAAAACAGGTTGAGGCGAAAAAGGGTCTTGTGATTATGGATACCCCGGGAAATGATCCTTCATCAGTAGCCGGAATGGTTGCGGGCGGAGCACAGATTGTTGTTTTTTCAACTGGCCGTGGTACTCCTACAGGTAATCCGATTGCACCTGTCATCAAAATAACAGGCAACAAACTGACGTATGCTAAGATGAGTGACAATATTGATGTAGATGCATCACCGATTATTTATGGTGGTGAATTGAAGAAACTGGGGGATGATTTCCTTAAGTTAACAGCAGAAGTAGCAAGCGGAAGAAAAACAAAGGCAGAATCTCTTGGCTTTACGGAGATGGCAATTGCCCGGGTTTGTAATTTCGTTTAATTATATGTAACTGTTCAGAGTCAAGCAAAATTTCAAAAATAGGTATAAAATGAGCAGCATTTTAGAGGTTGGCTCTGAACAGCTACAATTATATTTAATACAAAGAACAATTTATATAATAAGGAGACAGAATATCATTATGAGTAAGAAATATGTTGTGATGGACGGAAATACTGCTGCAGCATATACAGCATATGCGTTTACAGAAGTGGCAGCGATTTATCCGATTACACCATCTTCGCCAATGGCGGAAAAAGTTGATGAGTGGTCAGCGAAAGGAAAAAAGAATCTCTTTGGTACGACAGTAGATATTACGCAAATGCAGTCTGAGGCAGGTGCGGCAGGCGCCTGTCATGGTTCGCTTCAGGCAGGGGCACTTACAACGACATTTACATCTTCACAGGGATTGATGTTAATGATTCCGGCAATGTATGCGATGGGAGGCCAGTTCCTTCCAAGTGTTATGCATATTGCATCACGAGTTGTAACATCTAATCATCATTCCATTTTTGGTGACCATACAGATTTTATGACATGTCGTACCACAGGATATGCCATGTTAATGTCATCATCACCACAGGAAGCAATGGATTTGGCAGCGGTTGCACATCTTTCGGCAATTAAGGCAGGGTATGCTTTTATGCATTGTTTTGATGGTTTCCGAACTTCTCATGAAATGCAGAGAATAGAGGCACTGGATTATGAAGATCTTCGTCCACTGATGGATACAGAAGCACTGGATGCTTTTCGTCACAAATCTTTAAATCCGGAACATCCTACAAATCGTGGTAATAATGTAAATCCGGATATTTATTTTCAGTGTAAAGAGGGTGCAAATGTTAAAGCAGCAGTTGTACCGGAAACTGTTCAGTATTATATGGATGAAATTAATAAGATTACAGGACGGGATTATAAACTCTTTAACTATTATGGTGCAGAAGATGCGGAAGAAGTTATTGTTGTTATGTGTTCTGCATCTGAAGCTGTCAAAGAAACTGTTGATTTCCTTAATGCTAATGGACGGAAGGTAGGTCTTGTACAGATTCATCTGTATCGACCATTTTCAGTAGAACACTTTGCAGCAGCTATTCCTGCAAGCTGCAAGAAGATTGCTGTTCTTGATCGTAGTAAAGAAACAGGCTCTGTCGGCGAACCGGTATATCTGGATGTTGTAACCGCATTAAACCAGGCAGGAAGAAAAGATATTACAGTCGTAGGCGGACGTTATGGCCTTTCATCAAAAGATGTTACACCTGGGCAGTTTATTGCAGTATATGACAATCTGCGTCAGGATAATCCAAAGAACAATTTCACCATTGGTATCAATGATGATGTGACATATACTTCTCTTGAGTATAAAGAGATTGAAATTCCTCATCCGGGACAAATTTCCTGTAAATTATGGGGACTTGGCGGTGATGGAACCGTTGGCGCCAATAAAAATGCAATTAGTACGATTGGATTAGTTGGCAACAAGTATGCTCAGGCTTATTTTTCATATGATACCATGAAATCAGGCGGTTTAACTCAAAGCCATTTGCGTTTTGGAGACGAACCGATCCGCTCTACATATCTGGTCAACTCAGCGGACTTTGTTGCTGTTCATGCACCTACTTATATTGGTAAATATGATGTTACAGAGGATTTAAAAGATGGTGGTACATTCCTTTTAAATTGTCCATGGACAGAGGATGAACTTGAGACAAGACTGACAGGTAAGATTAAAAGAGATCTTGCAAAGAAACATATTAATTTCTATATTATTGATGCAGCTAAGATTGCAGCTGAAATAGGTCTTGGAAAACGTACGAACAATGTTCTTCAGGGAGCTTTTTTTGCACTGACAAAGGTTATTCCGATGGATGTTGCAGAGGAAGATATGAAACGCAATAACTATAATTCCTATTTCAAAAAGGCCGGTCAGAAGATTGTCGACTTGAATAATAAGGCAGTAGATTTAGGAATCAGTGCGGCAGTAAAAATCAACATACCTGCAGAATGGGCAAACGCAGAAGATACACCTGCAGCTATGCCAAAGAATGCAACACCTTTTGTACGTGATATTGTAGTTCCTATGGATCGACAGATGGGAGATAAACTTCCTGTTTCTGTTTTTCAGAAGTATGGTGTACTGGATGGTACATGGGAAAATGGTACATCTGCTTATTCAAAACGTGGTGTAGCAACAAAAGTACCACAGTGGAATCCAAATTCATGTATTCAGTGTAATCGTTGTTCAATGGCTTGTCCGCATGCGGCAATAAGACCTGTATTGTTATCAGAAGAAGAGAAGGCGGCTGTACCAGCATCATTTGTTACAGCACCGGCTAAAGGATTAGGCAATCAGAAGAACTATTTCTTCAGAATGCAGGTATCTCCGTATGATTGCCTTGGTTGCGGCGTATGCCAGACGGTCTGCCCGGTTAATCAGAACGAAAAGATGGATGATGCGCTTGTCATGTCACCATTTGAAGAGCAGAAGAGTGAGCAGGACAATTTTGATAATATTGCAATGAATGAAGCTTATCTCAAAAAAGAAGTCATTAATGATAAAACAATTAAGAATGTTCAGTTTGCAAAACCATACTTCCAGTTCTCTGCTGCTTGTGCAGGATGTGCCGAGACAACATATATTAAGCTCATTAGCCAGTTGTTCGGAGACCATATGTACGTTGGTAATGCTGCAGGATGCTCATCTGCTGTATCCGGCGGTGCACCGATTCTTCCATATTGCAAGGATTGCAAAGGACATGGACCGGCATGGGAGCATTCACTTTTTGAAGATAACGCAGAATTTGCTTATGGTTTCTATCTGGCGCAAGATGCAATTCGCAAAGAACTGTTGATCCGCCTTGAGAATTTGAAAAATGCAGGCTCAGAACCGGCGGTTATCGGTGAATATATGGAACACTGGAATGATTCTGAAAAATCACGTGAAGTCACAGATAATCTTGTTAAGGCACTTGAACAGCTTCCTGTAAATGAGGATATTCAGTATATTTTAACAAATAAGGAATATCTTGCGAAGAAATCCGTATGGGCAGTAGGCGGCGATGGATGGGCTTATGATATCGGTTTCGGTGGTATCGACCATGTAATGGCACAGAATCGTAATGTTAACCTGCTTGTTCTTGATACAGAAGTTTACTCTAACACAGGTGGACAATCTTCAAAGGCAACACCAATCAGTGCGACGGCTAAATTCGCTGCCGGTGGTAAAACTGTAGCTAAAAAAGACCTTGGTGGCATTCTTATGCAGTATAAGTATGTCTATGTTGCTCAGGTTGCTATGGGAGCAGATCCGAATCAGACACTGAAGGCATTAAGAGAAGCGGAGTCTTATGATGGACCTTCAATTGTAATTTGTTATTGTCCTTGTCTGGAGCAGCATATTAAGGCCGGTATGGGATGCTCTCAGGAGGAAATGAAGAAGGCAGTAGAGTGCGGGTACTGGCATTTATACCGTTATGATCCTCGTCGTGCTGCAGAAGGAAAGAATCCATTCCAGCTGGATTCACCGGAACCAGATACAGATAAGATCCTGGATTTCATGATGGGAGAGAATAGATATGCTTCTCTTAAGAATAATTTCCCTGAGAAAGCAGATGCACTTTACCAGAAAGAAATTGAAGATGTCAAAGCACGTTATCAGAAATATAAGGAACTTGCAAAATAATAATGTGAAATTATAAAAATTGCATTTAGGTAAAAGAAAAAGAGGCAGTCTGAATTCCAGACTGCCTCTTTCACATAGTATGGTTTTTTTGCATTCTGTGACAAAGAAAAAGGCATGCAGTCCGTTTATTATTTAGCAGTACAATGCTTTTATTACTTGCGCGACTGATAGAATATTTCCTTTATCTTATGGAATGTTTCTTCACTTAATACATGTTCAATACGGCAGGCATCTTTTAATGCGGTTTCCTCACTCACACCGATGGACATCAGATAACCGGAAAGAACCTGATGCCGCTCGTAAATGCTTCGGGCGATGGCCAGACCGGATTCTGTCAACGTGAGGAAACTGTTGTCGTCCATATTGACGTAACCGTTTTCGCGAAGTCGTTTCATTGCGACACTGACGCTGGGTTTAGAGTAACCGAGATGTCTGGCGACATCTATGGAGCGCACTTCAGAGCTATGAAGTGAGAGCATATAAATGGTTTCCAGATAATCTTCTGGAGATTCCTGCATCTTCAATGGACACACCGTCCTTTCTTCTAAAAATTATTCATCTATTATACCATATTTTGTTTAAAATAGCAAAGACATATCTTGGTAATTTAAGACGTTATCACTGTACTGCTGTATTTGTTTGGTTTTAATTTACCGTTTACAGGTAAATAATGTGACCAGGAGTGCAGAATAGGCATCTAATAGGTATAATAGCTATTAATAGTGGAAGGTGCACATTCAAAGAGGAAGTGAAGAAAATGGATAAAAAAGAATTGGGCGAGATGATGATTGCCGGTACCGATGAATTTTACCGGATCGCAAAATCTATTCTCAAAGAAGACGCGGATTGCCAGGATGCTGTTCAGGAGGCAGTGAGTAAGGCTTTCGCAAAGATCGATACGCTGCGTGAAAAGAAATATGCCAAAACCTGGTTTACGAGAATTCTGCTGAATGAGTGTTACGGCATGCTGCGGCAAAGAAAAAGAGAGGCATCTTATAATGAGCAGATTTCCAGAGAAGAAGCAGATCAGCATCAGTATTCGGATTTATATCAGAAAATTATGGCATTGGAAATTGAGTACAGGATGCCGCTGGTATTGTATTATCTAAATCAGTATACAATCAAAGAAATTGGTCAGATGCTGAATCTTGGGGAGAGTGCTGTGAAAATGCGTTTAAGCAGAGCAAGAAAAATGATGCGAAGAATGTATGAACAGGAGGATGCGGTATGAGTGAGAGAAATAGTTGGGACATGGATTTTCCGGAGACACCGGAAAGCTTCAGATTAGCATTAAAGCAGCAGGTGGAGAAAGAGATAACGGATGATGAAAATGAAGATAAAGCAAATGCCGGAATGAGTCATGCAAATGGAAAGGTTAAAAAACAGAATGAGCAAAATAAGCATGATAAGAGAAGCAGATCTAATGCTTCAAGACGCAGATGGCAGTCTGTTAAAGTTGCAGCTGCAGCACTGGCATTGATCGGTATCATCAGTGGTGGTGTTTATGCCGTAACAAAATCGGATATATCATTACTGGTTGGACGTGAAGTGGATGAAACAAATGCAGAGCCTTATCTGACAATGGACACCAGCGCCTTTAACCAGACTGTAATACCGGGATGGCCTCAGACAATGATTGATATTTATGGGGAGGACAGAGCATCCGAAATAAAAGGTATTGAGGAACCCCTGTTAAATGTTACACAGGTTTATTATGATGGTCTGAGTCTTGCTTTTTATGCCAAACCGACATCAGCAGGAAAGAAATATAATTTGGATGCAGATCGTCTGGTTATCGGAGATGCTGTTTATATGATACAGTTTTATCAGCTTCCGGATGAGTATATTAAAGAACATCCGGAGCTTGGACTTGAGAAAGGTGATTATCGGGGAACAGTTGAGCTGGGAGGTAGGGAAATTCCAGACAGCTTTACAGCTTCGTTAGTAGAGAGTGTGGATTACATTGGTACACAGACAATATCATTTGATGTGAAATTGGATGAAAATGCTGTTATTAAGCCTAAGAAGACGGTGACAATTAGTAATGGCATTCAGGCGTCGGTGGACGTGTTGAAAATTGCGGCATCCGGTACGTATATTCATGTAACATGGGAATTTGATGAGAGTCAAAAATCACTTTATGATCAGTTCACAGGAGGAGAAGAAACAGATCAGATTCTTTTTATGGCATTGGATGATAATAATGGCAATCATTTTACGACGGAAGAGAATGGGGATACTTCTCAGGCAATTGTTATCACAGCAGATGGCGATGACTGGTCCGGAGCTGAAAACAGTCAATACGAGAAAGACGGAAAATATTATTATGAGACATATAGCATTATTGAAGGTATGAATCAGGATGTCACATCTCTGACAGTAACACCTTATGTGAGAACAGGCGTAGAAGACGGAGAAGAGCATACGTATACAAACCTTGATTTTGCGGCGTTTACTGTCGAATATGGCGAATAAAGAATTGTCTTTGAACAGACAATTCAAAAACAAGGAGAATGCAATTTAAAGTGAGCTGCATTCTCCTTGAAAATTATCTGCTTAAAATGGATTTTGGAGTTATGAAGGGACTATTTTAGCAAGATTTCAACCGTCATTTCATCAATGGCCTGTCCGTTGTGTTTTAACTGAAGAGTCAGCTGTTTTGCGTCTTCTGGCATATCCGAGATAAAGATTTTGCTGATGCAGTCTGCGCTGCCGTCTTCGTTTCTAATGACTAATACAGGGTCGACATCTTCCGAGGTGGCTTGAATTTGATTAATGTGTATCTGGTCATTACCGTAATTTGTTCCTTTATCGTCTGTGACCTGATAATCCGGTTTGGCATAGCCGCTTAGATTATCGTTTTCTTCATCTGTATACTCAAAATCATACAGATATCTTTCGGCCGCAGATGCATCCAGATGCCAGGTCAAATTCAGACGAATGCCTAACTCAGTGCGTTTTAAATCGGATATGTCCGCTGTGACATCTGAATTGACTGTAACCTGCTGATCAGTATAGCTGAGTACTCTGTCTGCGGCGGTCACCTTGAATGATACAGTTTGCTGTCCCTGACGGATGAGTGCGGGCGTTACGGTGTTGTCTGCAGAATCGTTTTCGACCACAGCAGAGGTTTCTGTGACAGAAGTTTCTTCTGATGCCAGGTAAATGCTTAATGGCATTTCTATAGTAAAGTTATCTGATTCTAATCCATCAAGTGCAAATGTTCCGACATACTCATCCTGATTGAAACCGTTCGTTTCGGTTTGACCGAGAAGCCGTCCGAAATCACCGATATATTGAGTGCCATTAATGAATATTCGACTGGTAATAGCATCATATTCCTGTCCGGCATCCGTTGCTTTGGCATAAATATAGAGGTAGTTGCCGTCATAATAGGCTTCTGTTAATGTAAAAAGTGGTTCGTCAAAAACTTTATTTGTATTTTGCTCAAATTGTTTCATTTGTTCAGGAAAACCGTTTTTGACAGATATGTCGCGGTTATCAATGGTTTCCATATAGCTTTCGTTGTATGTTTCTGTGCTGCTTTCAAAATAGTCGCTAAGTCGGAAATGTTTAGCTGCAAAAACCGAAGTCGTGGTAATAATGGCGATGACAGCAGCCGCAGCTGCGATTTTTTTAAAATGGTATCCGGATTTTTCTTTTTTCGCCTGTATGGATGTTGTCGTTTTTTTCTTATCTGAGTTTGGAGCATTTAATTGTTCATTGACTTTTGATTCTACTAACATCTTAAAATGTTCAGGTGTTTTTAAATAATCATTGTTATTCATTGTGCTGCCTCCGATTCAAGATATTTTCTTAATTGCTGTCTGCCGCGGGCTAATTGGCTTTTGATGGTCCCTTCGCTGCGGTTGAGAATATCTGTAATTTCATGGATTTTGTAGCCCTCAATATAATATAATTCGACAGGGATTCTATACTTATCGTCCAACTGCATCATTGCATGATATAATTCAGAATAATCCGCTTCATTGGATAGGTTTTCTTTGAATGTAAAATCATTTGACGGCGCAAATTGCTTTTGGCGGTAAATGCGGTAACATTCATTGATTAAAATACGAACCAGCCATGTTTTGGCATAGGATGCATGTTGTAAAGTGTTTATTTTGTCGAAACTCTTTACAATGGCCTCCGAAACGGCATCTTCACAGTCTGTTTCATTTCTTAGAATTGACTTTGAAATTCTGTAAAGACTATCGGTGGAGGCAATAATTAAGTTTCCTAAATCTTCTTTTGTCAATGGTTCATCACTTCCTTATCATGGATTTTATCATTATTTCTGTAACTGTTCAAAGCCGGCTTTAAGTTATTACATCTATTAGATAAAAAATCCGGGCAAAAGGTTGCACAATAGGTGGAATAAAATATTTTTTTAAGATAGTTTCTTTTTAAACAGTTTTTAACTTGCCTATAGGAACAATTATGGAGTATAATGTGGCATAAAGAAAGGTAATATTTTATGTAACCTTCAGTTTATGCTTTGTTTAAGGAGAGACTATGCTGCAAGTTAAAAATATAAGCAAGACATATAAGACGGGCAATCTTGTTCAGCGGGCACTGGATGATGTGAGTCTGAATCTCAGGGACAATGAGTTTGTGGCCATTCTGGGACCCAGCGGTTCAGGCAAAACGACGCTGCTGAATATTATCGGTGGTTTGGACCGGTACGACAGCGGTGATTTGATTATTAATGGTATATCAACAAAGAAATATAAGGACAGAGACTGGGATTCCTATCGAAACCATACCGTTGGTTTTGTGTTTCAGAGTTACAATCTTATCCCTCATCAGACAGTATTGGCGAATGTGGAGCTGGCGCTGACGATTTCCGGTATTTCAGGAAAGGAACGTCGGGAGCGCGCCATCAAGGCACTGGAAGAAGTAGGTTTGGGAGATCAGCTCCATAAGAAGCCGAATCAGATGTCCGGCGGTCAGATGCAGCGTGTATCTCTGGCTCGCGCCCTGGTGAATAATCCGGATATTCTTCTGGCGGATGAACCGACAGGTGCCCTGGACAGTGAGACAAGTATTCAGGTAATGGATTTGCTGAAAGAAGTGGCCAAAGACAGACTGGTTGTCATGGTTACCCATAATCCGGAGCTGGCCTATCAGTATGCCACACGAATCGTAAAAGTGAAGGACGGAAAGCTTCTGGAGGATTCAGATCCTTATGAGATTCCTGAAGGTGAAGCCCCGGTGCCGGTGCATAAGAATATGGGTAAGTCCTCTATGTCTTTCCTGACAGCTTTGTCACTGAGCTTTAATAATTTAAAGACTAAGAAGGCAAGGACGATTTTGGTGTCCTTTGCGGGCTCCATTGGCATTATCGGCATTGCCATGATTTTGTCTCTGTCTCATGGTGTGAATCAGTATATTGAAGATATGGAAGAAAAGACCATGTCAGAGTATCCGCTGCAGATTACGAAGACCACAACGAATATGATGTCTCTGAGTGCAGATATGATGACAAATCAGAAATCATCATCAGATACAGATGGAAAGGTTGAAGAAATGCAGATTTTGAATCAGATGGTATCCGGAACAGAATACAATGATCTGAAATCTTTGAAAGCATATCTGGAAAGCGGCAAGTCTGATATTAAGAACCAGACGAAGGCCATTGAGTATGATTATGGCATCACGCCTCAGATTTATCTTCAGGAGGAGGATGGAAAAGTCCGGCAGGTATGTCCGGATCAGACCTTGTCTTCTTTAAGCGGATCCTCATCTATGATGTTGGCCATGATGGGGAGCAGTGGCATGGAGCAGTTTCATGCCTTGCCTGAGAATGATGCACTTTACAAGGACCAATATGATGTAAAGGCAGGACATTGGCCTGAAAATGATCATCAATGTGTCGTTGTATTGACAAAGGATGGTCGTCTATATGATATGACGTTATATTCTCTTGGATTGAAATCTGGTGAAGAGCTGGATAAGATTCTGGATGCTGTTGCGGATGACAAGACAGTAGAGACCAGTGATAAGCTTCAAACTTTTGATTATGATGATTTTCTTGGTATTAAACTGAAATTGGTCAATGCCAGTGATTATTATGTGTATGATAATGAGTTTTCGGTGTGGAAGGATAAATCGGATAACGATAAATATATTGAAAATTTGGTCAAAGATGGAGAAGATTTGGAGGTGGTTGGCGTTGTACAGCCAAAAGACGGCGAAGATATTACCATGCTGACTGCGGGTGTCAGTTATCCGGCATCACTGGTGAATCATGTGATTGAGGAAGCTTCCAAGAGCAAGATTGTAAAAGCACAGATCCAGGATAAGAAAAAGAATGTTTTTAATGGCAAAGCCTTTGATGATCCGGATGACGAAAACGGTTTAAATATGGAAGACTTCTTTAAGGTGGATGAGGAAGCCTTCAAGAATGCTTTTAAAGTGGATACATCAAAGATGAATATGGATTCGTCGATATTTTCGGATATGGATTTCAGTGATGTGGATTTAAGTGATTTGGTAGACGGAGATGCATTGGCAGATGCCATGCCATCTTTTTCGGAGAAAGATTTTCAGGATATTCTCAAAGGCGTATCGGTGAATCTGACACAGGATTCGTTGGCAGAATTGTTTAATACCCTTTTGGATGGTTATAAGAAATCTGTGGGTGATAACCCGGCAACAGATATTACAGGACTGACGGATGGTCTGAAACAGTATCTGACATCTGACGATACAATTGCTTATTTATCAAAAAAGCTAAAAGAAATCCTTGGACCTGAACTGGACGAAGTGCTGACAAAGGATTTGCTGAAAGACTTTATGATGCGTGTCATGGAGGATTATCAGGAATTTGCCTCCAAGCAGGAAGATCCGAATGATTTTGAAACCAATTTCAGAGCCTATCTGGAAACAGATGCGGTGGATCGTATTCTCTCGGAAGAGTTAGTCAGTCTGAAAGATAAGTTGTCATCCGTAGAGATTACAGATGATCAGCTGAAGGAAATTATGACAGATCTGGCAAATGGCTATGAAGATTATGCGAAGAAAAATAATCTGGCACAGCCGGACAAGATTCTGGACGCTTTTCTGAAGTATGTTTCTTCTGACAGTGGACAGAAGGTGCTTCTTCATTATGCGGGACAGATTGTTGATACGAAGACACTGCAGGCAAATCTTCAGAAGAAGATGGCTGATGTTATGGGCGATTTTTCAGATGAATTGACAGATCAGATCAGCAGCGCCATGGGTAAAGTGATGGGTCAGATCAGTTCCAGCCTGCAGAAGTCTATGGGGTCTGCCATGACATCGATGATGGACAATATGCAGGATATCTTTTCCATTGACCCGGATGCTTTTGCCAAAGCCATTCAGATGAATATGTCGGAAGAGGATCTTCAGGAATTGATGACCTCCCTGATGACAAAGGGCAGTGCTTCTTATAAAGATAATTTGAATAAGATGGGATATGCAGATGAGGCAGATCCGCAGACAATTTCTATCTATCCGGTGGATTTTGACAGCAAACAGGTTGTTGATCAGATTCTTCAGGACTACAACGATGATATGACGAACAGCGGTCAGGATGATAAAGTTATTTCTTATACAGATTTGGTAGGCGTAATGATGTCATCTGTTACTTCTATAGTGAATATGATTTCCTATGTACTGATTGCATTTGTGGCGATTTCACTGGTAGTTTCATCGATCATGATCGGCGTTATTACTTATATAAGTGTATTGGAGAGACGTAAGGAGATTGGTATTCTGCGTGCGATCGGTGCCAGCAAAGGAAATGTCGGTGCTGTCTTTAATGCTGAAACCTTCATCATTGGTCTGCTGGCAGGTGTGATCGGTATTGCCATAACCATCATTGCGATATTTCCGACGAATTATATTATTCATACTGTATCCGGTAATACGGATGTCAATGCAGCATTGCCAATCGGAGCTGCCTTTGTACTGATTGCATTAAGTGTTGTACTGACACTTCTGGGAGGGCTGATTCCAGCCAATAAGGCTTCAAAGAGTGACCCTGTAACAGCACTCCGTACGGATTAAAGAACTCAGCTAAATAAGAGTAACTGAAAAGTAAATGGCATATGACATTTTAAATAAAGTGTGATATACTATGATTAAGCAGTGGACAGCTTCTGATGTTGCAATTGCGATGTCGGAAGCTGTTTGTGTCTAACAGACAGGCCTGTTGAGGTTTTAAACATGGATCATGTAAATGGATGGGGGTATTTATCATGAAGTTTGTAACATTGGTGGAAGACACAACGAAGTGTGAGCTGGGGGCAGAGCACGGGCTCAGTATTTATGCGGAGACGGAGAAACATAAGCTGCTGTTTGATGTGGGAACGACGGATCTGTTTATCAAAAATGCAAAAGCATTAGGCATAGATCTTTCTCTGGTTGATACTGTTGTTATTTCCCATGGACATAATGATCATGGCGGTGGTCTGGATGCTTTTCTGGCAATCAATGACCATGCTGTGATTTATTTGCAGGAGAAGGCATTTAATGATCATTATACGGCTAAAAAGACGGGGCCTGAGTATATTGGTCTGAATCAGAAGCTAAAACATCATCCGCAGGTAAAACTGTTGGACGGCAGTTATGTTATTGACGATGAACTGCAGATTTACAGCCACGTTGCGGGCGAGATTTATGAGACAAATAAAAATCTGCTGAAAGAGGATAAGACAAGGGATGATTTTGTCCATGAACAGCATTTGCTTATTCAAGGGAGCAAGAATGTCCTTTTGATGGGATGCGGACATAAAGGTGTCCTGAATATTATCGGACAGTGTCCGGCTGCGCCGGATATTGTAATCGGCGGTTTTCATCTTTACAGCCCAAGAACAGGTGAGTGCCTGCCGGAACCGGTTATTATGGATCTGGCTGCGAATCTGCCAGATGCAGTTTACTATACAGGACATTGTACCGGTGATAAAGCATTGGCGATCCTGACACGGGAATTGAGAGAGATCCATCCGTTGATGACAGGAACAGTGATAGAGGCATAATGGAAGTATAATTAGATTTGAATAAGACAGGCTTCAAATAAGCAATAGCAGGCTTATTTTGAAGCCTGTTTTGTCCCGCTGCATAGAAAAGTGCGTCCTAATAATAGAGAAATTGTAATAACAGTAAAAATAATAATTCTCCCCTTGAAAAACATCTATGCATGCCTTAAAATAATTAGCGGTAAAATTAGCGGTGATTTTCTGTATACAACAGAGTTTCGAAATATATAATGAGAAAGGCGTTTCAATCAATGGGAAAATTAACAGATGATCAATGGGAAGTCATGATGCATTGGCTGCTTACGCTGGTGGGCGGTTTTATGGGTGTGTATGCGGTTTTGCTGCATGCCGGTAATTTTGGTTCAGCGCAGACGGGCAATGTAATGGAGATGGCGGCAGAGCTGGTTTCCATGGAATGGCAGAAAGTACTGCTTCGCGTGATCGCATTTATTATTTTTGGATGCGGTGTTGTTGCGGCGTATCTTCTGACAAATTATACGGAACTGAATATGAGAAAACTGGCATTGTGGGTGGATGCGGCCGGTTTGACACTGGCTTCATTGCTTCCGCTTGATCCGGTATTGCCGGGACTTTATCCTGTTTTTTTCTGTGCTTCATTTCAATGGGGTGTTTATTCGGCGGCAGGCGGATTTAAAAGTGCTTCAATTTTTACAACGAATAATTATAAGCAGGCGCTTTTGGGATGGACACAGTACATACTGACGAAAGATAAAGAATTTTTAAGAAAAGCGATTGTTTATACATTTACAGTACTTTCCTTTTTTGGTGGTGCATGTCTTGGTGCATGGTCTGTTTATACTTTTAATGTTCAAGGTGCATATATTGCATTTATTCCGCTTGCAGCTGCACGTATACTGATTGCTGTCGGAGAGAAACCTGCAGAGGATGAGAAACCGGCGGAACTGGCAAAGGAAGCAACAGAGGAAGCAGAAGAAGCGGTTCTTCTTGAAGAGGAACTGCCAAAGTAAAGTGCCAAAATATGACATTATCCGTTGACGGTCTTTTCGCCACAGGATATAATAGATGGGAGATGTCTCACGCATTTTAGCAGGGTGCGGGTGTTGAGACATAAATTTGCAGCAGTGGCGGGCGATAATCCCCCATCTGTGATGAAAGGGGAAAAGAAAATGTTTTCTATGGTATTTAATACCACCAATTTACTGATTCTGATTATTGTGCTGATCATCTGTTACAGTTTTTGGGCACCATATATCCGTGGCAAGAAGATAAAAGCGGTGGTTGATGGTTACTGCCATCCTGCGGAAGGTAAGAATTGTGATGTTGTATGGTGTTATCGCCTGATGTATCGTGAGCAGAAGGCCGGTAAACGCTTATATTGCTGTACAAGACAGACATATGATACCCGTGAAGAGATGCGTGCAAAGTATCCGAAGGGAACAGAAGTGAATATCCGCTGTTTCACATCACCGAATACGCAGGAACCGATTGCGGTTATTCTTGATGACAATGATGACAAGAAGCTTCAGATGATGTATACATTGGCTGCTTTCCTTGGCGGTCTCGGACTTGCTGTGGGTTATCAGCTGCTGATGTATCAGTGGGGACGATAGAACAATATAAAGGCTGCTGTTTTACTGAGTTTTATCAGTAAAGCAGCAGCCTTTTTGTATCTTAATATAAGCAGAAGTCGCTGAGATCTTCTTTTAGCAGTTGAATAGCTCTTTCGATGTCTTTTTTCTCAAGGCTTTCAATGATCGGATAGTGGTGCTGAACATCGATAGATGGAACAGACTGGTTCCATGTATGCCAGTAAAACTGGGCATAGGCGCGTTTCAAGATAGCCATGGAGCGTGCTAACTGTTCGCTGGCATATCGATTATGGGCAAAGGAGAGAAGGGTCAGATGAAACTCTGTGTTGGCTTCCCAGTGCTCCCATACAGTGCTTTCCGGTGAAAGACAGCGATCGGCAATGCGGGTCAGTTCACTGAGCTGAAGTTTGGTAAGATTCTGGTAACAATTGCGCAGATAGCCGGTTTCCAGGATCAGACGGTAGTTCTGGATTTCTTCAATTTCTTCACTGGTAAGGCGGATGATCTCATAACCGTATCGGGGAAAACTGCGCAGAACATTGTCGCTGCAGAGAGCAATCAACGCTTCACGAACCGGTGCTTTGCTGCAGCCAAACTTTTCTACCAGTTCTTTTTCGTTTAAAATCTGTCCGGGTTTGAATTCTCCGGAAAAAATGCTGTTAAGAATTGCATTATATATCTGAGTTTTGAGACTTTCTTTTGTTTTTGCCATAGTTTTTTATCCTTTTAATTTACTACATCATATTGTAACACAGTGAATTAATAAAGACAATCGTAAGTCTGATGTTGTTGTTTTACGTCTTGATTACTAATCATATCAATGATATGATTAGTAATATGAATAAAAGAGAGGAAAGAATGAAAGTGGATAAAAAGCTATATAACAACTATGTGAAGATACTGGAGAATGAACTGGTGCCGGCACTGGGATGTACGGAACCCATCGCTATTGCTTATGCAGCGGCCAAAGCAAGAGAAGTTCTGGGTGAATTCCCGGATCATGTGGAGATGCGCTGCAGCGGCAATATTATCAAGAATGTCAAGGGTGTGACGGTGCCGAATTCTGATGGTCAGAGAGGCATTGATGTGGCAGCGATCCTTGGTATCGTAGGCGGTGATGCATCCAGAGAGCTGGAAGTGCTGGAATCTGTGAAACCTGAAGACGTGGAGAAGACGAGAGAACTGGCAGCTGCCGGTTATTGTACCTGTACGCTGCAGGAGGATGTGGCCAATCTTTATATTGTCGCCAAGGTCTGTAAGAATGATCATTATGCGGAAGTAACGATTATCAACCGGCATACCTATATTACAAAAATTGTAAAGGATGATAAGATTCTTTTTGAGGCAGCGGTCAGTGAAGAATCCAGCAATTATGTGGATAAGTCTTTATTAAATGTGAAAGATATTCTTGAGTTTGCCAATACAGTGGATATCGATGATGTCAGAGCCGTATTAAAGAGACAGATCGATATGAACTCGGCCATTGCGGATGAAGGGCTGATGCATCCTTACGGTGCACAGATCGGCCGTACACTTCTGCAGGTATATGGAGATGATGTAAAGATTCGTGCGAAGGCGAGAGCAGCAGCCGGTTCCGATGCACGAATGGGCGGCTGTTCCCTGCCTGTTGTTATTAATTCAGGCAGCGGCAATCAGGGAATGACGGTGTCTTTGCCGGTTATTGAATTTGCCAAGTCTTTATTCTGTACAGAAGAACAGCTGTATCGTGCGTTGGTTGTGAGCAATCTGGTGGCAATCCATCAGAAGAAGTATATCGGCAGCCTGTCCGCATACTGCGGCGCTGTCAGTGCAGCATGCGGAAGCGGTGCTGCCATCACTTATCTTTACGGCGGCAGTTATGAGGACATTTCCGCAACGATTGTGAATACCATCGGCAATGTCGGCGGTATTGTCTGTGATGGGGCGAAATCTTCCTGTGCGGCAAAGATCGCATCTGCGGTAGATGCGGCGATCCTGGGGCATTTTCTCGGAAGAAAACATCACTGGTTCCAGCCTGGGGAAGGCATTGTTCAGAAGGATGTGGAAGGCACTATCAAGAGTATGGGCTATATCGGCCGTGTCGGTATGAAAGATACAGACAAGCAGATCCTGAACATTATGATCGATCAGGTTAAGGTTGATTAAGACAAAAGCTGATCGAAATAGTAGGAAATGGCTAAAATAGCGGATATACCAAAATTTTTGTTTACGGCAGAAAGAATTTAAGGTATAATAGTATTTAGCTGTTTGATTAAGTATTAAAACAGCGAATATAATTATAAGTTTTCTCAATGATAATGGAGGAGAGATTATGAAAGGAACATTTAAAAAGGTTCTGGCTATGGCATTGGCAATGACCATGGCAGCAGGCGTTCTGACAGGATGCGGCGGCAAGGATCCTGTGGCAGACACATCTGCATCCGGTGAAACAGCAGCAGCCGGAAGTGAAGCAACAGGCACAACAGGTACTGCAGACACATTTACGTATGCCATCGGCGGTGATCCGGGTGCCAACGTGAATGTTATTACAACAAGTGACCGTTTTGGCCTGATGACGATCAAGATGATTTACTCACCACTCTGCATGTACAATGCAGACGGTATCAACTGGTTCCTGGCAACAGGTGTTGATACATCCGATGACAACACAGAGTATACGTTCCATCTTCGTGATGATGTTAAGTGGTCTGATGGCGAGCCATTTACAGCAGATGACGTTGTCTTCACTTACGAAGCTATGGAGAATCCTGACAATGCAGGCTGGGCTTATTCACAGCTCGTTTACGATCAGGGCGCAACAAAGATCGAGAAGATTGATGATTATACAGTGAAGTTCACAATGCCTTTTGCAAGTGCAGCTTCTCTGGAAATGCTGTGCAACATCTTTATCATGCCTGAGCATATCTACAAAGATGTGACAGATTTTGAGAACAATGAATTCAACACAAAACCTGTCGGTACAGGTCCATATGTGATGTCTGAGTATTCTGCAGGTTCTTATGTGAAGTTCTCTGCCAATGACACATATTTCCTTGGCAAGCCAAGCATTGGTACAATCGTTTACAGAATTATCGAGAATTCCAATACAGCGATGATGGCTATTCAGAGCGGTGAAGTGGATGCGTGGGTGGCAACACCTTCAGAAGTCGGTCAGATGAATCTCGAAGCGAACAACCTGACAACTTACGCTTACAGCGAAGGCCGTGTTGGTTACATGGCCATCAATGTGAAGCAGATTCCGGATCAGAAGGTACGTCAGGCCATCTTCTACGCATTGAATACAAAGGATATTGATGATGCTGTTTTCCTGAGCGATGAGTATTATGATATTCCGACAAGCTTCCTGCCGCCTACAAGTGAATTCTATACAGACAATGTTGAGAAGTATGATCAGGATGTTGAGAAAGCCAAAGCACTTCTGAAAGAAGCTGGCGCAGAAGGTCTGAAGGTTGAACTGACTTACAGCGGTTCTGATTCCGCACAGGCAACACAGGCTGCCATGATTCAGGAACAGTTAGCTGCAGTTGGTATTACATGTTCATTAAACGGTATGGATGGTACAGCCATGATCGATCAGCTTCCTAAAGAGGACACAACAATCCAGATGTACCTGAATGGTTATATCATGGGTATTGATCCGGATACATTCTATCCTCTGTTTGGTACAGATGGTGGTTATAACTATATGCATTATGATTTCACAGAAATCGATGATCTGTTCAAACAGGGTCGTGAAACATCTGATGAAGCAGAGCGTAAAGCCATCTATGAGAAACTGCAGCAGACACTTCAGGATGAAGCCTGCTTCTATCCATTAGTTTCCAACAAGCGTATCCTTGTTGTCAACAAACGTGTCGGCGGTGTTGAAGATGCCAAGCTTGTACCTGTTTACACATTTGAGGATACATCTAAACTGACACTGAGCGAATAAGCGCCTTAGGCGGATGGAAAGGATTTCCTTTATGTCTGCTTTGAATTGATTGGCGTGAAGCGCATATTTGGCGGCTGCAGGACTGAATTTTGCAGCCGCTTATTATATAGCAAAGTAAATTTCGTATATTTACGATAAGGAGTAAAATGATATGGCAAAGTACATCATTAAAAGAATACTGGCAGCCATTCCTATGGTTCTGATCATTACGGTTATATGTTTTGCTTTGATGAATCTGGCACCTTATGATGCGATCGACGCAATGACGACGCCGAATATGTCGCCGGAGACGGTCGCATTGATCAAGGCAAAATATGGTTATGATCAGCCGGTATATATTCAGTATATCCGATGGCTCGATGGCCTGATCAACGGCAATTTCGGCTATTCCATCGTTACCCATCAGAACATTTCAGCGGATCTCGCGATCCGTATTCCGAATACGATCAAGTTAATCCTGCCGGCTTATCTGCTGGCGTATGTTTTTGCAATTATTCTGGGACTTGTGGCCGGTTCTCATAAGAACAAATGGGCAGATAAACTCATTGACGGTCTTTGTTCTATTGGTATTGCGCTGCCTACATTCTGGGTTTCCATGCTGTTGATGTATTTCCTCGGCTATAAACTCAACATTCTTCCGATTGTCGGTATGCATACTATTGGTCAGGAGAATTCCCTGATCGACTATTTCAGGCATTTCCTGATGCCGTTTATTGCACTTTTCTTAAGCTTTCTGCCGGATGCGACACGCTATGTGCGTTCATCAACGATTACGCAGTATTCTGAGGATTATGTCATGGTACAGCAGGCTTTCGGTGCATCAAAGGCAGAGATTATGTTTAAGCATGTCTGCAAGAATGTTCTTCTGCCGATTATTACAAAGCTCGGTATGGCATTGCCAATGCTTGTAACAGGTGCGATCATTACGGAGACAATCTTCGGATGGCCGGGTGTCGGTCCATACTTTGTAAAAGCAATTCAGGGTATGGATTATCCGATTGTTATGGTTATTCTTGTGCTGTCTTCAACATTGGTTATCCTCGGCAACCTGCTGTCAGATATTCTGTACTGTCTGACAGACCCGAGAATTAAGGATTTGGGGTGATAGTGATGGCGAAGAATAAAAGTGATCAGAAAAGAAGAATAGAGAATGTTTTAAGTGCCTTAAAGCATGACAAGCTGGCGATTGCCTCCCTTGTGTTCCTTATTGTCATTATTGCACTGGCACTTCTGGCACCGATCCTGCCCTTGGATCCGAATACCACCGATGTGCGCAATATGTTCCAGCCGCCTTCACCGGAGCACTGGTTCGGTACAGATGATATCGGACGTGACTATTTATCACGAGTAATCTATGGCGGACGTGTATCTTTGTTGGTTGGTTTCCTTGCTATGATAACCTGTGTCTGTGTCGGTGTATTAGTGGGTACAGTATCCGGTTACTGCGGCGGATGGATTGACAGTATCCTGATGCGTATCGTTGATATCATGTCATCCATTCCATGGATGGTACTTGTCACTGTGATCAGCCTTTTCCTGAAGCGTGGTCTCAAATCCATTATCATTGTTATCGGCTTCTTTACGTGGATGGAAATCGCCCGTCTGGTGCGAGCGGAGACATTGTCGCTGAAAGAGCGTGAATATGTGATGTATGCCAAATTCGTCGGTATTCCGGGATATGTGATCATTTTGAAGCATATTATTCCTTCCGTGCTTCCGACAATCATTATTGCGGCATCCACAGGCATTGCCAATGCAATCATGACAGAGTCTTCCTTGAGTTTCCTGGGCCTTGGTATCCAGCAACCGATGTCTTCATGGGGAAGTCTTCTTCAGAATGCCCAGAGCTATATGCAGAATGCAATTTATATGGCGATTCTTCCGGGTCTTCTGATTGTGCTGACAATTTTTGCATTTAATAAACTGGGCAATCTCCTCCGTATTTTTGTGGAACCGAGAGTAATGTCCGGTGAGAAAGATTAGGAGGTTTGAGGATGGACGAGAATAAGATGACACAGACAGGTGAGCGTCTTCTGACCGTGGATAATCTGAAGACCACCTTTATGATCCACAAGACAAAGGTTGAAGCTGTGCGCGGAGCCAGCATCCATGTGGACGACGGAGATATTCTGGCTGTGGTAGGTGAATCCGGCAGCGGCAAGAGTGTCCTGATGAAATCCATTATGGGGCTGCTTCCGGAGAATGCTCAGACAACAGCAGACAGTCTGGTTTATATGGGGCGTAATCTGCTGGAGCTTTCTGCAGACGAGCGAAGAAAAATGAGAGGCAAAGAATTTGCCATGATCTTTCAGGATCCGATGACGGCACTGAATCCGCTGAAGAAGATTGGAACCCATCTGACAGAAGTATTGATGCGTTACCGTAAGCTGAACAAGAAGCAGGCACGCGAGGAGGCGATTGAGGCCCTCCGCAAAGTCGGCATTCCTTCACCTGAAAAGCGTTTGGATCAGTACCCTCATGAATTTTCAGGCGGTATGCGTCAGCGTGTGTTAATTGCCATGGCACTGTGCTGCAAACCGAAGCTGCTCATTGCCGATGAACCGACAACTGCTCTGGATGTGACTATTCAGGCGCAAATTCTGGAATTATTAAAACAGTTGAGAGATGAGGAAAAGATGAGTGTTGTGCTTATTACCCATGACCTGGGTGTTGTAGCCAGCCTCAGCAATCGTATCTCTGTTATGTATGGCGGTCTGATCATGGAAGAAGGGCTGACGGATGAGATTTTCTATGCCCCTAAACATCCGTATACGAGAGCACTGCTTCATGCGATTCCGCAGCCGACAACAGGGGTGAAGGAACGATTGGAAGCTATTCCGGGTATGGCACCTTCATTGACCAATCCGCCGGCGGGATGTCCGTTTGCGGAACGCTGTAAATATGCCTGTGAGAAGTGCGAATCCGAGATACCGGCGTATCGTCAGTATACAAAGACGCAGCGTGCTATGTGCGTATTTACGGAAGAAGAGTTAAATGCAATGGATAAGGAGGGAAAAGCCGATGGCAGAACAGAATAATCAGATCCTGTTGGAGACAAAAGACCTGCAGAAGCATTTCCCGATCAAGGATTTCTTTGGCCGAAAGAAGCAGGCCGTCAAGGCGGTAGACGGCATTACATTCCAGATCAGAAAAGGTGAGACATTTGGCCTTGTAGGAGAGTCCGGCTGCGGTAAATCCACTTTGGGACGTACTTTGATTCGTATGTATGAACCGACAGGCGGTCAGATTATCTTTGATGGCGAAGATATCACAAAGCTTGAAGGTGCTAAATTGCAGCCATATCATAAGCGCATGCAGATTATTTTCCAGGATCCGTATTCAGCCCTGGATCCGCATCATAATGTGGAAGAAATTATCCGTGAACCTATGTCCCTTTATACGAATGCATCCAAGAGCGATATTGATGAACAGATCGTTGAGCTGCTGAAGAAGGTAGGCATGAAAGCTGATGATATGTACAAGTATGCCTATGAATTTTCCGGCGGTCAGCGACAGAGAATCGGTATAGCCCGTGCTTTGGCCGTGAAACCGGAGTTTTTGCTTTGTGATGAACCGATTTCAGCGCTGGATGTGTCTATTCAGGCACAGGTTGTCAATATGCTGGAAGATCTTCAGGAAGAACTGGGCCTGACTTATCTGTTTGTAGCCCATGATTTATCAATGGTTCGACATATTTCTACACGTATCGGGGTTATGTATCTGGGAAAGATCGTAGAGATCGCCGAGAGTGATGAATTATATGACCGTCCGTTTCATCCATATACGGAAGCGCTGCTTTCAGCTATTCCTGTAGCAGATCCGAAGCTTGCAAGAAGTTCCAAGCGCAAGATTATCAAAGGTGATCTGCCGAGTCCGATGGATGTCCCAGGCGGGTGTCGTTTCCATACAAGATGTCCGTATGCCAAACCGGAGTGTGGTCAAATGGAACCACCGCTTGTTGAGCGGACACCGGGACATTTTGTGGCCTGTCATATCCGATAATGCTGTATTATAGAACGCATGTAGTGAATTCCATGGTGTTTACTTACATACATGGGATCTGAGTGTGTTTTAAAATGAAGATAAAAGTGTACTTTCATTAATGAAGAGAAATGTTTTTCTTTCGTTTGAAAGTACACTTTTTTTGTTAAATGGTGTATGATAAATCTGATAAATGACAGCTGTGAATGGACAAAACAAATGAAGTGAATGATCGAAAGGAATGGATAGAGAGATATGAAACGAATGCTTTTAACAACATTATGTTATATGGAAAAAGGCAATCAATATCTGATGCTGCATCGTGTCAAAAAAGAGCATGATATTAATAAAGATAAATGGATTGGCGTGGGCGGCAAATTTGAAGACAAGGAAAGTCCTGAGGATTGTCTGCTTCGGGAAGTTCGTGAAGAAACCGGACTTACATTGACGTCATGGAAGTTCAGGGGTATTATTACCTTTGTGACGGATCGTTATGAGACAGAATTTATGCACCTCTATACAGCGGATGGATGGAAAGGTGAGATGATTGAGTGTAATGAGGGAAACCTGGAGTGGTTGGAAAAGAAAGAGGTATTTAACCTGAAAGTCTGGGAGGGAGATAAGATTTTCTTCTGGCTCATGCAGCATGATGCACCGTTCTTCTCTCTGCGTCTGGAATATGTAGGGGACGAACTGGTTTCCTATGCATTGAATGGGGTTTACCACAGACAAAGCTATGATGGACAAAATATGTATCAGGAATTTCTGGAGACATATAAAAGCATATAAAAAGAGACTCTGAAGAGCAGTTAGAATTGCACTTCAGAGTCTTTGCTTTTAAATGATGATGTTACAGTCTCTTTTTCTTTTTAGCCGTGATGATAATGATAACAGCTGCAGAGGCAAGGGCTGTAACGGCCAATGGTTCAACCGGTGTTGAATCGCCTGTCTTAACGGCTTTCTTAGCTGTTTTCGCCGAGGAGGCCTTTTTCTTTGATGTTGTTGAAGTTGGTTTTTTATTGTTTTGGTCTGAAGGTGTGACTTTCTCAGTTTCCTTTGTCTCGGATTCCGATTCAGTTTCGGGTGTTGTCTCAGACTCTGGCTCTTTGGTTTCAGGTACTTCGGTTTCTTTGCCGGAATCCTCTTTCTTATCATCCTCAGGGTGCTGGGAAGCATCTGTGTGGATGATAATTCTGCCTTCACCGGCGATATTGCCATATTGTCCGGCGGTGATTCTGCCATTTAAGACATCTGTAAAATAAGAAATCAACATAGCAGCGTCAGTTGGCAGATTATCCTGAGCAACAACTTTGTCATTTTTAAACATTGTAAATCCATCACCGGAATTTTGCAGTGTATAGACACTGCCACAGACAGTGTACATTTTATCAGGATCCAATGCCTGGCTGTTAACTTTGACATTCGTTATGCGGCGTTCCTTTGCCGGGTCTATACTCTGGAACATGCCCTGTTCATCTATAATAACCGGGCTTTCTTTCCATGTGTCAATATCGTAGGTGAGACCTGAAACCTGAAGAAAGCCGCCGTTTTCTTCAGGAAGGTTTCGAGCACCATGCTCTAAAGCATCAAGAATCTGCTGACCTGATGCTTCAATAACACACATTGCGTTGTTCCAGGGGTTTACATCCATCAGTGATTTTCGTGTGACATCGCCCGCACTGACAGAGGCACGGATGCCGCCGCCGTTGACAAGTGCAATATCTGCCTGACAGATGGAGCGGTAAGCATCTGCAACAAAGTCGCCAAGATTGGTTTCACCACTGCGGATGCGCCGAACACCCTCGGCATTATTAAGTGTCAATTCTGTTTCAGCAGTTCCCAATACTTCATAGAGATAAGAGAGCTCCTGGTTGTAATGATCAATTTTGTTCTGAACAGAATGATAAGCTTCAGAAGCAGCTTCGGAACTGTCGTAAGTGACTTCTGATGGATGAAGCAGCTGAGTCGTAATAGAAATATCATTGGATGCATCCATTTGGATTTCCATAATGCCGAAATTATCAAATTTGCTGCCTGTAGATGTCAGTGGGACATCTTCGCCATCTTTGTTCTGATAAATGCTGTTGGCAATGGTTTCGTGAGAATGTCCATCGATAAAGGCATCAATACCTGTCGTATTGGCGATAACATCTGTGGATTTCCAACCGCTTGCTGTTCCATTGATACCGAGATGACCTACAGCTATAACGATATCCGCACCATCTTCCCGGGCCTGATCAATCGTATTCTGTATTGTTTCATAAAATGTATTTTCTGAAAAACTGTAAAGATAGTTTCCGTTCTCATCCTGGAAATAAACCGGTGTTGACTTAGTGTAAGTTTCCGGCGTGCATATACCGATAAAAGCTGCTTTTTTGCCGTCGAAATCTTTGACAGCATATGGCGTGAAGACAGTACTGCCGGTCTGAAGATCAACAAAATTGGCTGAAAGATAAGTAAAATCAGCATTTTTGGTCAAATCCAGAAAAGTGGATAATGAATAGTCAAATTCGTGATTGCCGGGAATTGCATAATCATAACCGACAGTGTTCATGATATCAATAATGGCAGAGCCCTTTGTCTGAGCACCGATGGCTTCACCTTGAATTGCATCTCCGGCATCGACCGTTACAACATTTTCTCCGTTTTCAAGCAATTGTGTACGGTAGGCCGCAAGGGCAGGGTAGCCGCTGACTTCGCAGTGAACATCATTGGTATAAAGAACATAGATGCTTTCTTCTGATGAAGTACTGTCATCTGTGTCAGCTATGGCTGGAATGGCTGGAAATATACCAATAACCAGTGCAGCGCTAATCATAAAAGTCAGTAGTCTTTGTTTCATTCGATTCATAAAAATCTCCTCCTTTTGTACATTGTATCATTGGATATAGATTAAGACTATAGGAAAACCCAAAAGAAGTAAAAGTTTCAAAAAAAAAGTAGATTCTATTGACATCAGATGGATATATGATATACTTAAATTAACATATGAATAAATGAGCATATGAATAACCAAAAACAATAAACGACATAGAATTTAACTTTAAAAAGGAGAGCTTATCATGAAGAAGACTTATAAGATTGATGTGGATTGTGCAAATTGTGCCAACAAGATGGAGGAAGCTGCCAACAAGACAGCCGGTGTGAAGAATGCTGTTGTGAACTTCATGACTTTGAAGATGAACGTTGAATTTGAAGAAGGGGCTGCTCCGAAGGAAGTAATGCAGGAAGTGCTGAAGAATTGCAAGAAGGTTGAAGACGATTGTGAAATTTTCCTTTAAGAGATAGTGAATGACAGATGGGTATTGATTGCCCATCTGTTGTACATTGTCAGGCTGAACATAGTCAATTGAGTTAAATTAAGTTTTACGATACCAGGATTGGATGCGTCTGACCCTGGTATCCCGTCATAGATATGGAATTTTGGACTATAGATATGGATGGCTGAAGGAGTGTGAGATGTATGAATAAGAAACAGAAAAAGGTTTTAACAAGAATTATTGTAGCAGCAGTTTTGATTGTTGTTTTTTCTTTTCTTCCGGTTGAAGGTTGCGCTGCCTTTGCTTTATTTATGATTCCTTATCTGGTTATCGGATATGATATTCTGATCAAAGCCGGAAAGGGTATTATGAATCATCAGGTTTTTGATGAGAATTTTCTGATGGCGGTAGCGACAGTAGGTGCCATTGCCCTTGGTGATTACCGTGAAGGTGTGGCTGTTATGCTGTTTTACCAGATTGGCGAGCTGTTCCAGAGCTATGCTGTGGGCAAGAGCAGAAGGAATATCAGTGATCTGATGGATATTCGTCCGGATTATGCGAATATTGAGCGTGACGGAGAGATTGAGGAAGTAGACCCGGATGAAGTTGAGATTGGCAGTATCATCGTTGTCAAGCCGGGTGAGAAAGTGCCTATTGACGGCGTGATCATTGAGGGAACCACCACATTGAATACAAGTGCACTGACAGGAGAGAGTGTGCCGAGAGATGCATCGGAAGGTGATGAAGTGATCAGCGGCTGCATCAATATGACGGGTGTTCTCAGAATTAAGACAACGAAGGAATTTGGTGAGTCTACGGTTTCCAAGATTCTGGATATGGTAGAGAATGCCAGCTCCAGAAAGTCCCGCTCAGAGAACTTTATTTCCAAGTTTGCCAAATATTACACACCGGCCGTATGCTACGGTGCGTTGGCGCTGGCAGTGCTTCCGCCGATTGTCAGGATGCTGTTTATGGGTCTTTCACCGGAATGGGGAGACTGGATCATGAGAGCATTGACATTCCTTGTTATCAGTTGTCCATGTGCCCTTGTTATCAGTATTCCGCTTAGCTTTTTCGCCGGTATCGGCGGAGCCAGCAACGCAGGTGTCCTTGTAAAGGGTTCTAATTATCTGGAGACACTGGCCGGAACGAAATATGTCGTATTTGACAAGACAGGTACAATGACACAAGGTGTATTTGAAGTAACAGGTGTACATCACAATACATTGCCGATGGATGAAATCCTTGAGTATGCTGCATTGGCAGAGAGCTTTTCATCCCATCCAATCAGCCGCAGCCTTCAGAAAGCGTATGGCAAGGCCATTGATCAGAGCAGAGTGACGGATGTGCAGGAAGTCAGCGGTAAAGGTGTCATCGCAAAGGTAGACGGAAGAACCGTTGCTGCCGGCAATGCCAAGCTGATGGAGATGGAAGGAATTCCTTATCAGGAGTGTCATAGTGTAGGTACGGTTGTGCATATGGCTGTAGACGGCGAATATGTCGGTCATATTCTGATCGCTGATCTGCTGAAACCGCATTCAGAAGAGGCTATCAGAGCACTGAAAGCAGCCGGTATCAAGAAGACCGTTATGCTGACAGGAGATGCCAAACGTGTTGCGGACAAAGTGGCTGCAGATCTGGGAATTGATGAAGTACACAGTGAATTACTCCCAGGCGATAAGGTTGCTATGGTGGAAAAACTGCTGTCACAGAAGAATGAGAAAGAGAAACTGGCCTTTGTGGGTGATGGTATTAATGATGCGCCGGTACTTTCAAGAGCAGATATCGGTATTGCAATGGGTGCTATGGGATCTGATGCAGCCATTGAAGCAGCGGATATTGTTTTGATGGATGATGATCCTTTGAAGATTGCCAAGGCTATCAGGATCGCCCGGAAGTGTATGAGAATTGTGTATGAGAATATTTATTTTGCCATCGGTGTTAAAGTCATTTGTCTGATTCTCGGTGCCTTGGGCATTGCCAACATGTGGGTTGCGATTTTCGCAGATGTGGGTGTTATGGTTATTGCCGTGTTGAATGCGATTCGTACATTGTATGTGAAGAATTTGTAAGTGATTTCTCTGCCCTATATATCGGGACCAGAGAGGGGAATCTGGATAGAATTTAAATGATTTTAAAATAAACCTATAGCTGGATTGACCTTGAAAAAGTTAGATTTGAAAATCTAATGATTGAGAGGAAAGTTTGGTTATAGGTTTATTTTTCGCAAATAGGTAGTTAAAGGCGAAGTATTCGTTTATTTCAAAACTTGTTTAAGTAATATGATATAAATAAGTTTATATTGAACTTGTTTAAGTAATATGATATAAATAAGTTTAGGGGGGGTGACTGATATGAAGTACAATTTTTCAGAGGATTTAAAATCGATTCGAGAAATATTAAATCTTTCGCAAAGTGAATTAGCAGAACAAATCGGTGTGGAACAGGTAACGATTTCAAGAAATGAGTGGGGAAATACAGAGCCATCTGCCAAAATATTAGAAAGTGTATATGCACTTGCATTTAAAAAGAAGGTAAGAATAAATAAATTGAAAGAGATGCTTTGGCGAGATGATTTAAAAAAACATGAGAAATTACTTTTTCATGGGGCTAAAAGTGAAATTAATGGTGAGATAGATATTCATAAAGGCAGACATAACAATGATTTTGGGCAAGACTTTTATACAGGAGAAAGTTATGAACAGGCAATTTCTTTTGTATCTGGGTTTGCGCATTCATCCGTATATTATATTTGTTTTGATGACACCGATTTAAGATGTAAAAGATATGAAGTGAATCAGGAATGGATGATGACCATTGCGTACTACAGGGGGAAGCTGGATATGTACAAAAATCATCCAACTATTAAAACACTTATAGAGCAGTCAAAAGATTGCGATTACATTATTGCACCAATAGCAGATAATCGTATGTTCCAAATTATTAATGCATTTATTGATGGAGAAATTACGGACGAGCAATGTAAGCACTGTCTTGCGGCAACAAATCTTGGAATGCAGTATATTTTTATCAGTGAGAGGGCGGTTTCTCAGGCGAAAATCCTGGAGCGTTGTTACATTTCAGCTAATGAAAGAGAATATTATAAGAATATACGATTGGAAGAGGCTGTGTTGGGAGATAATAAAGTAAAACTGGCGAGAAGACAATACAGAGGAAAAGGACAGTATATTGATGATATTTTAGGGGAATGAGGTGATTGATGTATGAAAAAGCTAAATAAGGATGAATTGCTTTTGTGTGAACTTCAGGCGACAGCATTCGAAAATTCTATTGATAAAATGGCGTCAAGTTCGGGAATCTTTATCAGACGATTCATGAAAAGTAAGATAGCTAAAAGCCTTGATAATGAATCAGTTCTTGAAAGTAATATTCAGGCAAATGATATTTTGCAAATGATAGATGAAGAATATGGTGTTTCCAATTATGGAACCGTGAAATATACACATAATGAAATGTATTGGATTGGATATATCTACAGGTACTTTGCAATTGCTTGTGAAATGACATCTGCACAGGTATATAAAATGATAAAACCGAAAGAGTTGAAAGGCTTATTTTTACCATATCATACAATGGACCCATCTCAGGCGGTTGAGAGGATACTGGAAGCGAAAGGCTTGTTAATGGATGAAAATATGGAACTGCAGCGTCAGTATGAAATATTTAAAAGAATAAGAGCTCAGAAAACAAAGAAGGTATAATTTGGAGAGCGACTTCAGCAATTTCCTTGTGCAAAGATAATTTTATAAAACGTGAAAGATATTCCTATAACAGATGTTATGTAATTCTGTTATAGGGATATTTATGTATGTGCTAAGCAGCGGCGGCAATGTTCATTGACATTGATAAGGCATGCTGATATAATAATTCCATATTAATCATACGAATATGATATGAAAAGTCTGCGGAGCAGATTTGCACTTTGTAAAATCATAATCGGAGGTATAGACGAGCATGGATCAGTTACATGAAAAATATGAGAATTTAAAGGCGTATCTGAAATCTCTGGGCAGTGTGGCCGTGGCTTTTTCAAGCGGCGTGGATTCAACATTTTTATTAAAAGTGGCACATGATGTGTTGGGGGACAAAGCCATTGCGGTGACGGCGGCATCCTGTTCTTTTCCGGAAAGAGAGTTGAATGAAGCAAAGAAATTCTGTACGGAGAACGGCATACAGCATATTGTCTGTGAATCGGAAGAGTTGGATATCGACGGTTTCAGACAGAATCCGAAGAATCGCTGCTATCTTTGTAAACATGAATTGTTTGAAAAGGTGTGGAACATTGCTAAAGAAAATGGTCTGAATGCAGTGGCAGAGGGCTCCAATATGGATGATAATGGAGATTACAGACCGGGGCTTGTGGCTGTCAAAGAACTGGGTGTCAGTAGTCCACTTCGTGCAGCAGAGCTGAATAAACAGGAAATCCGTGATTTATCAAAGGAACTGGGGCTTTCCACATGGAATAAACAGTCTTTTGCCTGCCTGTCTTCGCGTTTTGTCTATGGTGAGACGATTAATGAAGAAAAGCTCGGCATGGTGGAAAAGGCTGAACAGCTTCTTCTGGATTTAGGATTTTATCAGGTACGTGTCCGTATTCATGATAAAATGGCAAGAATCGAAATTCTGCCGTCTGAATTTCAGAAGCTGTTGGCTGAGGGCGTTCGTGAAAAGATTTATACTTATTTCAAAGAACTTGGTTTTACCTATGTGACACTGGATTTGGGCGGTTACCGCACAGGCAGTATGAATGAAACCCTTCACTAGTACATCATTTTCGAAATAACTACACCATTCACTTGCCTGCGAATCCGATTGGTATAGTTATTTACGAAACGATGTACTAGGTGTAAAAATCCGGGGCTGTATTGCAGTCCCGGATTTTTACCCTTTGAGAGGTTACAGAAATGTATCTTGAAAATTAAATCTGCAAAGCTGTCATGAATTTTACGTCAAGACTTATTTATAAGGCGTGAAATGAATAATGAATTTTTAATAATGAACTTTAAGGACAGCATCACCGATATGAACCGGGCCTGTTCTCAGCAGTTCAACGGATTCGGCGCCGCTGGCACCGGTGATTACAACAGGGGTAACGGTTCTGTAACCGGCTGATGCAATACCTTTTAAGTCGGCCCGCAGAATCAAATCCCCTTTTTCTATTTTCTGGCCTTCTTCCACAAAGACTTCTAAGTGTTGCCCATTTAGTTTGACAGTATCAAGACCGACATGAAGAATCAGCTCGGTGTTGTTGGCTGAATGGAGAGCAATGGCATGATGTGTGTCAAATACCATGGCAATGGTGCCGTCAAAAGGAGCATAGAAACTGCCGTCAACAGGTTCGATGGCGAATCCTTCGCCGATATAACCCTCGGAAAAGACACCGTCGGCTACTTCTTTCAAAGTTATCACTGTGCCATTGCATGGTGCATAGACAATATCGACTTGAGTGCCCTCAGCAGTTGGCTCTGTCGTATTTGCGGAGGTTGAGGCAACTGCTGGAGTTGAGATATCAGCAGAGTTGCCTGAAATTCTTGAATTCATAGCAAAATTGCCGGTTTTTGATGATAGGATCTGCGCAATATCATCCTGCAGTTCAGCGTGGATAACCGTGACTTCCGGGCCGTAGACAACCTGGACGCCGTCACCATTGGCCATAACAGCAGCAGCACCTGTGGCGAGAAGCTTTTCTTTGTTGAGCTTTGAGGGCTGATGTAAAGTGACACGCAGGCGCGTCGCACAGCAGCTTAAATCGGAAATGTTCTCAAGACTGCCCAGACCCTCAAGAATCTGTTGACTTTTGTTGTCAGCGTTGTTGACAGGGGCGGCATTGTCCTTTTCATGTCCCGGTGTCTGATAGTTAAATTTCAAAATCATTACCCGGAAAACGATAAAATAGACAATGAAATAAAGGATACCTACAGGAATGACATGCAGCCAGCTGGTTTTGGTATTGCCCTGGAGGATGCCGAACAGGAAGAAATCCAGGAAACCGCCGGAAAATGTCATGCCGATACCAACATTCAGCATATGCATGAGCATATAGGAGAGGCCGGCAAATGCACAGTGAATCACATATAGTGGTGGAGCGACAAATAAAAAGGCAAATTCCAGGGGCTCTGTAATTCCGGTGACAGCGGAGGAGATGGCTGCGGACAGCAAAAGGCTTCCTACAGCTTTTTTATTTTCAGGGCGGGCACAGGTATACATAGCCAGGGCAGCACCGGGAAGACCGAACATCATCAACGGAAATTTACCGCTCATAAAACGTGTGGCTGCGACACTGAAATGTGAAGTATCAGGGCTGGCAAGTTCTGCAAAAAATATATTCTGAGCACCTTCAATGAGCTGGCCGTTTACAAGTTCACGACCGCCGACAGCGGTCTGCCAGAAAGGCATATAGAAAACATGGTGGAGCCCAAAAGGAATCAGGGCGCGTTCCAGAAGTCCGTAGACAAAAGTGCCGCCGTATCCGGACATCAGCACCAGCTTGCCTGCATCGTTGATCAGAATCTGAATCGGCGGCCAGATATAAAACATCAAAATGCCGACGCCTACATAAGTGATTGCACTGATGATCGGGATAAAATGTGTTCCGCCAAAAAACGAAAAAACCCTGGGCAGTTCAATTTTGTAAAAACGGTTATGCAATGCGGCAACGCCAAGCCCGACAATAATGCCGCCGAAAACACCCATCTGCAGGGATGTTATGCCGACAATTTCGGTGGTTGCACCGGTGAGAAAAGAATGGCTTCGGCCGGTATAAGTTATCAGACTTCCGATGGTACTGTGCATAACAAAGAAAGCAACAATGCTTGAAAGTGCGGCTGTGGCTTTTTCGGTCCGGGCCATACCGATGGCAACGCCGACAGCAAAAAGAATCGGCAGGTTGTCAAAAATAATGGATCCGGCACTGTTAAGCAGTGAAAATAGGATGTAAGGAGCTGTTCCGGGCCCCATGAGCCCTTTCAGGTGATAGGCGGTCAGCATGTTTGTATTGGTCAGAGAACTGCCGATGCCGAGAAAAATACCGGCGATAGGCAGAAGAGCGATGGGCAGCATAAAAGACTGACCGATACGCTGCAAAAGACTGAAGAGATGTTTTTTCATAAAAAGTCCTTTCGGGATGGTGGGATTGAATATTCAGCTTAATCAAAGGGAATAGACAGAATGTTCTATCCCACCTGTCTGTGAATGTCAGAGGTATTGTTTGTAAAAATAGTTTATGTAAAAACATCCGTGAGTGATAGCGATAATGCAGATGTTATATTTGATAAATTATTTTTTCTATATTTATGATAACACACATTTGGATAATGGGTATAAAAAGTTGTTGGCAGCTTGTGTGTATTTCTGGTGTTTTATGTGATATTCGGGTATAATAGGTATTAGAAAATAATCGGCTTCAAGCGGGGAAGGGTGGAGCCGGGATGTGAATTGATGATATATGATGAGAAACGAACTGGGGGCGCAGGTATGGTAGAAAAGGAAGAGTTTTATTTGAATTCAACGAATGGGGTGAATAAGCTTCATGTGATTTCGTGGCATCCGTTGGAGGAGATCAAGGCGATTGTTCAGATTTCCCATGGCATGTGTGAATATGTGGACCGTTATGACAGGTTGGCGACATTCCTGGCGCAGCATGGCATCATGGTGATCGGCAATGATCATCTGGGCCATGGGGAGACGGTGAAGGATGAAGAGGAACTGGGATATTTTCCGAAGGCAAAGGGCTCTGAGACAGTCGTGGATGACTTATATAAGGTAACGACATCGATTCGGGCACAGTATCCGAGATTGCCGTATTTCCTTCTGGGGCATAGTATGGGATCTTTTATGGCCAGAAGATATCTGATGACTTATGGCAACCAGCTGGATGGTGCGATACTGATGGGGACGGGTTCACAGCCGCCGGCACTGCTGAGTGCGGCAAAGACAATGGCCAACAGTCTGAGTATTGTCAGAGGTGAACGACACCGAAGTCAGCTGATGATGAAAATGGCATTTGGCTCATATAATAAACAGTATCCGTCTGTCAGAACAGAGTATGACTGGCTGTCCCGGAATGAAGCGAATGTGGATACGTATCTCGCAGATCCTTATTGCGGTTTTATGTTTACATTGAACGGCTATAAAGTTCTTTTTGATGTATTGGGATTTATTCAGGATCCGAATCATATCCGCCAGCTGCCAAAAGACGTACCGCTTTTATTTGTGGCAGGAAGTGATGATCCTGTTGGACATTTCGGTAAGGACGTGCCGGAGATTTGCAGGACATACCGGGAAACAGGCGTAAAAACTGTCGAAATGAAGATTTATCCCGGTGACAGACATGAAATACTCAATGAACTTGATTATGAACAGGTACAGATGGACATACTTTCCTTTATAGAGAGGCGTCTTCAAGCGCTGGGTGTTTAACAGGAGGAACAGAAATGGCATTTGAACGTATAGACATGGAACAATGGCCGCGGAGGGAGCATTATCGATATTATAGCGAACAGATTCGCACCAGTTATGAGATGAATGTGGAGCTGGATGTGACGAAGTTGAGGAAACGCTGCCGGAAAAAGGGGATTCATTTTTATCCGGCGATGATGTATGCCATTATGTATGAGATCAACCATCATGAGAATTTCAGAATGGCTGTGGACGAAGATGGTAAGCTGGGCGTATATGATATATGCCATCCGTCTTATACGATTTTTCACAAAGATGATGAGACATTTTCGGATATCTGGACAGAGTGGAATGAGGATTTTGCTGTATTTTACAAAGATGTCTGCAGGGATATGAAGCAGTACGAGGGTATTAAGGGAATCAAAGCCAAGCCGGATCGTCCGGATGCCTTTACACCGGTATCCTGTGTACCTTGGGTTTCTTTTACATCTGTGGGACATGACACACCGGGACCGCGGCAGATGTATTTTCCGATCATTGTGTTCGGACGTTACCATGAGGTTCATGATCGTTGGATGCTGCCTTTTAGTATCATGGTCAATCATGCCGTGGCGGATGGTTATCATACTGCTATGCTGATCAACGATATACAGGAACAATGCAGTCATTGCAAGAAGTGGCTGAAGAAATAATAGAGAAAAACTGGCAGATGGGAATTGTCCCTCATCTGTCAGGTGCTGTACGGAAATGTGGGCAAGATTATGGGTTTACACAGAATTTACCTAAATAAAGCTAAAAAAGTTGAAAATACACCCGAATGTAAATGAAATTTTACATTGATTTTACATGAAATGCCTTTAACCTTTACATAGTCATCGTATAATCGGGGATGAATAGGGAAACTATTCATGAACAGATGGATGTTATGAAGAAACGTAAAGGAGAAATTTATGAGTGTATTTGACATTTTGACAATGATTGGTGGTCTTGCCCTCTTCCTGTATGGTATGGAAGTTATGGGCAATGGTCTGTCAAAGGCGTCCGGCGGACGTATGGAACGTATTCTGGAGAAGATGACAGACAATATTTTTAAGGCTGTACTGTTAGGTGCCGGTGTAACAGCAGTTATTCAGTCATCCTCAGCCACAACGGTCATGGTTGTTGGCTTTGTTAATTCCGGTATTATGAAGCTGTCTCAGGCTGTGGGTGTTATTATGGGTGCCAATATCGGTACAACTGTGACATCATGGCTTTTGAGTCTGACAGGTATTGAAGGTGACAACTTTATCCTGACAATGATGAAGCCGTCTTCTTTTTCACCGATTCTTGCCGTGATCGGCGTCGGATTTCTGATGTTTTCCAAAAATGAGAAGAAAAAGGATATAGGTACCATTATGATTGGTTTTACCGTTCTGATGTTTGGTATGGAAACCATGAGTGATGCGGTGAAACCGCTGGCGAATGTACCTGAATTTACGAATATCCTGCTGATGTTCAAGAACCCACTTCTTGGTATGCTGGCTGGCCTTATCCTGACAGCCGCTATTCAGAGCTCTTCTGCATCTGTAGGTATTCTTCAGTCCTTATGTGTCACTGGAGCAGTCAGCTATGGTGCTGCACTGCCTATTATTATGGGCCAGAATATCGGTACATGTGTGACAGCACTGTTGTCCAGTATCGGTGCATCCAAGAATGCAAAACGTACAGCATTTGTCCATTTGTATTTCAATATTATCGGTACAGCGATCTTTATGATCGGCTTTTATGCGCTGAATGCAGTACTGCATTTTAGTTTTATTGACAGTATTGCAAATCCGGCAGGTATTGCTGTGATCCACAGTGTGTTTAATATTTTTGCAACAGTTATTTTACTGCCTTTCCACAGAGGACTTGAGAAACTGGCGATCCTTACTGTCAGAACATCTGATGAAGATGAGAAGCAGTCTGTACAGCCTGAAGAGGAAGGACAGGATATGCTGCTTCTGCTGGATGATCGTTTCATTGAGAAACCGGGTTTTGCCATGGAGAATTGTTATTCTGTTACATCTCATATGGCCGAGCTTTCCAGACAGGCATTGTTTATTGCCATGGAGCTTCTGCAGAAATATGATGAGACAAAGGCAGAGAATGTTCTGAAACTGGAGAATAAAGTTGATCATTATGAGGACCGTCTGGGTACGTATCTGATTCGACTCAGCAGTCGGGATCTGTCGGAAAAAGACAGCAAGAGCCTGTCTATGCTGCTGCACTGCATCGGGGATTTAGAGCGAATTTCCGATCATGCGGTGAACATTATGGAAAAAGCTCAGGAAATGAATGAGAAGCAGCTCACATTTTCGGATAAAGGTGCTCAGGAACTGGAAGTATATTCCAGAGCAGTGAGAGATATCATGAATATGTCCATTGAAGCATTTAAGAATGATGATATTCATCTGGCACGTCAGGTGGAACCGCTTGAGGAAGTAATCGATTACCTGAATGATGAGTTGAAACAGCGTCATGTTAAGAGACTGCGCAGTGGTGAATGTTCTGTGGAACTGGGATTTGTTTTGTCAGACATCACGATCAATTATGAAAGAGTGGCAGACCATTGTTCCAACCTGGCGGTTGACCTTTTAAGGATCCATGAGAATGTATTTGATGTCCATGAATATCTGGAAGGTTTGAAGGAAAATAAAGATGCAGCATTCCGTGAAGCATATCAGAAAGACAAGGCAGATTATGCATTGCCTCAGTCATAAGGAGGATAAAGATGGCGACAATATATATTCTTGAGGATGATCTGAATATTCAGGAAATAGAGGCTTATGCCCTGAAGAACAGCGGATATCAGACAGAAGGGTTTGATAATGCCAGAGACTTTTTCAAAAAAGTTTCAGAGCGGGTACCGAGTCTTCTTCTGCTTGATATTATGCTTCCGGATTCCGATGGACTGGATGTACTGAGAAAGCTCCGGTCCATGCCGGAGACAAAGAAACTGCCGATTATTCTTGTGACGGCCAAAACATCAGAGATTGACAAGGTCAAAGGACTGGATGTCGGTGCAGATGATTATATCACAAAGCCTTTTGGTATCATGGAGCTGATTTCCAGGGTCAAGGCGCTGCTTCGAAGAAGTGCCTATGTGGAAGAAAAGAAGTTTCTGACACTGGGAAGCGTGTTTATGGATGATGAGAAGCATGCAGTTTATGTGAATGATCAGGTTTGTGAGCTTACATATAAAGAGTATGAACTTTTAAAATTATTGATGACCAATGCGGGAATTGTAACAGCAAGAGATACAATCATGGAGCGTATCTGGGGCATTGATTTCGAAGGTGAATCCAGAACTTTGGATATGCATATCAAGACCTTGCGTAAAAAACTCGGTGAGGCCGGCTCTATGATCAAGACTGTTCGAAATGTCGGCTATATTATGTCGGATAAGGAGAATTAGAAGGCCATGCACGGAAAAAAAATGAAGCACAAAATATATCTGCAGTTTTGTCTGATTGCAGCTCTGGCCATTCTTGTCACAGCAACCATTGTGACGGCACTGTTTTATCAGCGTTTTAAAGCACAGGTTTTTAGTGATGTGAGAACATACGCCTATGTTTTGACCAGTGTGGATACATATGATGAAGCAACGCTGATTCAGGAAGTGCATCAGCTGGATAACCTTCGTGTCACGATTATCGACAAAGAAGGCAAGGTCCTTTTGGATACCAATGCGGATATCGGCGGCATGGAAAATCACAGCAACCGTGAAGAAATCAAGGCGGCTTTTGAAACAGGTGAAGGTCAGGCTGTCCGTCAGTCTAAAACAGTGGCAAAATCTACATTTTATTATGCTGTGCGCATGAATGACGGCAATGTGCTGCGTGTGGCTACAGAGACAGGCAGTGTCCTCAGTATCGTGCAGGGAATGCTGCCGATCATTGCAGTGATGGTGTTCATTCTGTTTGTCATCTGTACATTTCTTGGGCGTTTGCTAACAGACAGTCTTCTGAGACCGATTGAGCAGATGGCCAAAAACATGGATTATGTTAATGAAATTTCCGTTTATCAGGAAATGGAACCTTTTATTGACACCATTCGAAGACAGCATGAAGATATACTGAAAAATGCCAGTATGCGTCAGGACTTTACAGCCAATGTATCCCATGAACTGAAGACTCCCCTGGCTGCAATATCCGGTTATTCTGAATTGATAGAGAATGGAATGGTATCAGAAAAGGATATTGCCCGTTTTGGCGGGGAAATTCATAAAAGTGCGGATCGTCTGCTGACACTGATCAATGATACCATTCGACTTTCGGAGCTGGACGCCACAACACAGGATGTGGTTTTGGAGACAGTGGACTTGTATCAGGCTGCAGAGAACTGTATGGATACGCTGGAGATAAGTGCTCAGAAACATGATGTGACACTGAAATTGGAAGGTGTTCCATGCAAGATTCGGACAGAAAAGGGAATGGCAGATGAAGTTATTTATAATCTGTGTGACAATGCCATTCGCTATAATAATAAGGGCGGAAGCGTGACAATCTCTGTTTTGCCCGTGGCCAATCAGGTTGTATTGTCTGTTAAGGATACGGGGATCGGCATCTCCAAAGAACATCAGGAGCGTATTTTTGAACGTTTCTATCGTGTAGATAAAAGCCGTTCCAAGTCCACCGGTGGAACCGGGTTGGGACTTGCTATTGTCAAGCATATCGTGGCCAGAAACGGTGCACGGATGGAGCTGACCAGCGAGGTCGGCAAAGGAACAGAAATAAAGATTTACTTTGATAAGGCTGCATAGTATGCGGCCTTTTCTGGTTTTATAGAAAAACAAGCCAGTTTCATTAAAAAGGACTAGAATTCACATTTGTTTATAAAAAAGTCAGATTATTTTAAAGAAAATATGGTATGATATGGAAGTGATATATGCGTAATTATTAATATGTGATTTGATATAAATTTTGGAGGAAGAAATATGGCAAAGAATAAAAAGTCAGTGAAGAAGGGCCTGATTATCGGAATTAGCTCTGTTGTTGTGCTGCTGGCGGCAGCTTATGCAGGTGTTGGTTATTATTTTCATGATCACTTCTATCCGGGGACAGTGATCAATGAGACAAATTTTTCTCTGGGAACAGCAGATGCAGCAGAAGAGAAGATTAAGGAAGATGCGGAAGATTATCTGCTGGCAATTCATGACAGAGAAGACAGGGTAACTTATATCAGCGGTAAAGATATTGATTATTACTATGAGTCTGATGGCAGCATTCAGAAAGTGATGGATGAGCAGAACAGTATGTTATGGCCATTATACATCAGTAAAGATCATTCGCATACGGTTAATGTAAAGCTGACATATGATGAGTCGAAGCTGGTGAAGCTGGTAGAGGGGATGGACTGTTTCAAGGAAGAGAACATTGAGAAGCCTGAGGATGCCTATCTGAAATATACGGATGATGGTTATGAGATTGTACCTGAGAAGAAGGGCAATCAGCCCCTGGAAGAGCAGATTATGTTGGATGTGAAGGCAGCCATTGAGGAACGTCAGGCAGTGCTTAAGTTAAATGACTCGGATTATGTGCAGCCGGCAGTGACTTCAGAGGATCCAAAGCTTCAGGAAAAGCTTCAGGTAACAGAGAAATACAAGAATATGTCCATTACTTATGAGATTGAGGGCTCAGAACAGGTGTTGGACGGACAGACGATATTGTCCTGGCTGACCATCAATGATGACTTGTCTGTGACAGTAGATCCGGATATGGCGGCTTCCTATGCACAGCAGTTGGCATCCAAGTACAATACCTATGCGGCGACGCGTTCATTTGTGACAACGAATGGTGATACTATCAAGATCGGCGGCGGAGATTACGGATGGATCATTGACAAGAAGGGTGAGGCAGCTCGGATTATTGAGGATATCGAAAAAGGCGAATCAGTTACAAGAGAGCCGGAGTATGAGCAGAGGGCTTTTGTGGAAGGTGCGGATGATATCGGCAATACATATATAGAAATTGATTATACGAACCAGCATCTCTGGTATTACAAAGATGGTTCCCTTTTGGTGGATTCGGATCTTGTTTCCGGCAATCTCAACAATGGCAACGGTTCGCCGGATGGTGTCTTCAAGATTATCAGCAGACAGAGTCCGGCCACATTGGTGGGGGAAGATTATGAGTCGGATGTGACATATTTTATGCCGTTTGCTTACAATGTGGGGCTTCATGATGCCAGCTGGAGAAGTAATTTTGGCGGCAGTATTTATAAGAACAGCGGTTCCCATGGATGCATTAATCTGCCATACGATGCGGCGGATACAATCTATAAGAATGTAGAACTTGGAACGCCGGTTGTGGCTTACTACAGAGACAATGTGAAGCTGACATCCAATAATGCAAAAGTATCCAATGCGTATTCATACAGCAGCAATTAACAGGAGGAAATGATATGTATTTTTTAATTGGTCTTGGTGTCATTGTTGTGCTTGTTTACGGCAATATGCTTTATGATCATATAAAGGAAAAAAAGAAAGCGGATGAACAGACGGATATGACAGAGAAGATGCAGACAAAGGCAGGGGATACACAGACAGAGTCTGTCAAAGCGTCGGATCAGATCTCAGAAAATGGCAGCGATAAAGCGGCAATTTGCCATTTTTCAGGTCCTACGTTGACAGAGATGATCGCAGATGATCTCCGACAAAAGAAAAATATTTTTGGCTTGCCTCTGACCTTATGTGAAGAAGCTGATAACGGTGAATTGATTGCCATGGATCGTGAAGATAATATTTATGTAATTGAAACAGTCCAGCGGCCGGAGTACGAAGAATTGTATTTGCAGGTTTTGGATGACATGACAGCTCAGAGAAATCGTATTCAGAAGAACGCAGCGGACAGAAAGGTTTACGCTATTGTGTGTGTGACAACATTGCCTGAAACATTGAAGTTGGCTGCAGAAAAGGAAAATTCTATCCGAATTTTCAGTTATGAATTGAATTTCAGAAACATTATGTAGAAAAATGTTAATAAAATGTTATTAAAAAAACTTAAAAAACTCTAAAATCCATTGCGAAATTATTACAGATATATTACACTTAACGAAGTGCCGTGTAAAGACGGCAAGATTCATAAAGAAATCTGAAATAATTTTGCGGAGGTTTTAAAGAATGAAGAAATGGATGCTTTTGCTGAGTCTGGTGCTGATGATCGTCATTGTAAATTGCGGTCAGGCTCAGGCGGCAGAGAAAACAGCCACTAAAGATATTACTTTTGAAGAACTTAATGATGAGAATGTATTTATCAAGCAGTCAAGAAGAGGAACCTGTACGTTAGCTTCATCGGCCATGATCATGCGAAGAGCAGCGATGCTGGCAGGTTATGAGGACTGGGAAGACATTACGGAGAGCAGCGTAGGCAGTGTGGCCTGGCGGGAAGGCGTAGGAATTTCCTGGACATTTACTTATGATGGTGTGACGATGACACATGATTATGTTTCCTCTGTGGAGGATTTGAAAAAATTACTGAAGGAACATCCGGAGGGCATTGTTGCTTACGATTCCAATAAGCCCCATGCCATTGCATTGACGGATTATGATGAGGAGACAGATACGTTTTACTGCAGTGATCCGGCGGAAGGCTGTGCACAGGCAAGAATACCTGCTTCAGATGCTATCATTGAACTGGAAGATGTGGATGTGGTATGGTATGTGACAAGCCCTTCTAAACTGAATCCTCCGGTTCAGGCAGAGAAAGAAAATGATTCTGAAGAAGCGGCAGCGGAACAGTCTCTGGTTCCTGCAATAGAGATTGCACCGGTGACAGGCATTGACAGTCTTGATAAAACAGAGCTGAAACTGGAGATGAGTTAAATGATCAAGATGATACTGGCCATTGGCCACATTAATTACGATAAATTGCTGAATAACATGTTGGAGATGGCGAAACAGCATCCTGAACAGATGGGTGGTGTGAAACTGCCTCCTTTTACAGGGCAGATGCTTAAAATGCTTCCGGCACGCAAGAAGAATGAAATGGTGGCCCAGGCTTTAAACAGTAATAAGGGCAAAGTTGAACCGCAGATAGAACAGCTCTTAGCCCCGATTACCGGCCCGATCCAGCTGAAGAACTTTGATATTCAGTGCGGTGACAAACGGGATGTGGATGAAGTGACACTGACGGTGGAATTTGCAGGCTATGACTGCGGGTATGTGGCAGACCATATTCTTCCATATTATTATGCAGAAGTCACAGCACAGGCTTTTTTGGGTGAAGATTACAGCGGCCCAACGGATCTTGCATCCGTACAGTCCTATATTAAGGCACAGGATTATAAAAAAGCACAATTTCTTATTGCGAAGAGTATGAGTGTCAATAAAGCCTATATCATGAATCTTCTGCAGGATAAGGCCAGATTGGCAGAAGTTGAATTGCAGGTGAATAATTTGCGGCTGATGATCAAATAAAAAAAGCATCTCCCTGACTGAAGTGAACCCCTTTTGTTAGACAAAAACAAGTCTAACGAAAGGGGTTATTTCTATGTCTGGAAGAAAAATATATAGTACGGAATTAAAATTGGAAATTGTACAGCGTTATTTAAGAGGTG
>Ga0129310_1000144_pt1 | contig 99327 bp, 86 predicted proteins | sample Go1ome_2_FD_94433 | JGI IMG/M metagenome (GOLD analysis project Ga0129310, IMG submission 94433) | Western lowland gorrila individual fecal microbial communities from Wisconsin, USA - Go1022A metagenome | ecosystem: Host-associated > Mammals > Digestive system > Large intestine > Fecal | place... | reverse complement strand
GATGGCACGGTCTACCTATTATTTTGAATTGAGCAAGGCCGATCAAGTTGCTGTTCGAAACCATTGCTTGGCAGATGAAATCAAAGACATTTTCTCACAGCATAAAGGCCGCTACGGTGTGCGTAGAGTATATCAGGAACTGATGAAGCGCGGCCACAAGGTCAATCATAAGCGGGTACAACGGCTTATGCACACTATGGGGTTGGCAGGAAAGCGCCCAAAGGAAAAGTATCATTCCTATAAGGGCGAGGTCGGCAAGGTTGCTGAGAATATCCTTGACCGGGATTTCAGCACGACAGCTCCTATGCAAAAATGGACTACCGATGTATCTCAGTTCAGTTTTTCGTGGGGGAAGTGTTATCTCTCTCCCATACTCGACATGAACACAAACGAAATCATTTCTTATGATTTATCTCAAAGTGCCAATATGGAACAGATCCAGAGAATGTTGGCCGGTGCCTTTACGAAGTTTCCCTCTGTAGATGGCCTGATCTTTCACTCTGATCAAGGGTGGCAGTACCAGCACGTGTACTTCAGGCAGACACTTAAAGATCACAAAATCATTCAATCCATGTCAAGGAAGGGCAACTGTTACGACAATTGCATCATGGAGACTTTCTTTGGACGGATGAAAAACGAGATGTTCTACGGGCATGAAAAAGAGTATTCCTCTTTTGAAACATTTGCCAAGGCTGTTGACGGCTACATAAATTACTACAACAACGAAAGAATCCAAGAGAAAACAAAATGGATGCCTCCTACAAAATTCAGAGAGGCATCCATGTGCACCTAATTCAATTTTTCATGTGTCCAGAATTCTGGGTACATATCAGATCGGCAGGGCTGCGCTTTTATTGCGGTTTATTTGGAATGGCTTTGCCCAGAATATCCCCTTGCTGCACAGCCCCCACCGCCAGATAGCGGCTGTCCTTGCTTTGGGCGCGGTTGTCGCCCAGCACAAAGTATTCATCGCTGCCCATGCGGCACGGCAGTGCGGCATCGCCCGGCAGGGTTTGCGGGGCATTTTCCTGGGGCTCGCCGTTCACATAAACGATTCCGTTTTGAATATCCACGGTATCCCCCGGCACGGCGGCCACGCGCTTGATCAAAACGCTTTGCAGGCCGCGGCAGCGAAAGGCCACCACATCGCCGCGCTGGTACGCCGAGCTGTGCTTATCCAGCAGCACAAACTCCCAGCTGTGATAGGTGGGGGCCATGGAATCGCCCTGTACCAGCATCAGCTGAAAATGAAACACCGAGATATACAAACAAAGTAGTATAATGCAAAGCAGGGCGCAGCAGCGGCGAAAAACGCTGCTGTGCGCCCAGACAAAGCTTTGGAACATATTACTTTTTGTCGGCATCGCCGGTGGTGCTGGCGGCCATGATATCGTCCGACTCTACCTCTTTGTTGCGGTTTTCGTCGATGCCCAGCTTGTCGCCCAGCTTCTTTTTGGCACGACGCCAGTAAATGCCCACGGCAGCGCCGATGGCAATCACGATACCGGCAACGGCCTGAATCACATAGGTCATCACAGAGGGGTCAATGTAAGCGTTGGCGGTCACGCCGAACACCATCATGCAGCACAGGGCAGCATAGGAAGCGCCCAGAACAGAAAAAAGCTTTTTCATGGTTATTGTTCCTTTCGTTTTTGAATCTTGGCCTGAATGGCGGAAATCAGATAATCTGCGCCAACCTGAGCACTGCTGCCCAGATTGTAAACATATTCATGTACAAACCGGTCGATCTTATCGTGATACCGTGCGCTGTTTTCGATCAGGTTTGTAACAGCGGGGGCAAGCTCGTTCATGTGATCGGGCGCTACCACAGCGCCGATCTCGGCACGCATCCAAATGTTGATGGGCTTCACATCGATCTTTTGATACTCGGGGTTCATGATCTTCATGGGAGTATCAATAAACAGCACGGGGCGGCAGGTGGTGAAGGCATATTCATAGGCAATGCCGCTCCAGTCCGTGATCATCATGTCGGCCTCAAACACGGTGCTGTTGGAAGAAAAATCGGTTTGGATCTCAATGCCCAAAGGCCCGTATTTGGCTTTCAGGCTTTCCATTTTTTCGGGCATATGGCGCACATGCTGGGGATGGGGGCGCACAATAATATGATAATCCAGATCCTTCAGATTGTCCAGCATTTCTTCCAGGCAGCTGTCCACAATGTTATCCGGCTGCCAGCTGGGGGCGATCAGAATGGTCTTTTTCTCCTTGGGCTTGTCCTCTGTGTGGGCGGCGGCATAGTCGGCGCGCATCTGATCCAACAGGCAATAGCCCCAGTCTACGATCTTCTTTTTGGGCAGGCCGTATACTTTTTCGGTGGCCTCCACCTCGGCGCGCTGCTCCTTGCCGGTGCAGAACACGGTGTCGAAATGATCCACGCAGCCCTGGCGGCAGGTCAGGTTATAGCTGCCCATATCATGCGGAATAAACACATATTCCACATCCTTGCTCACATAGCTGCGCTTGATGTGATAGTTTTCCAGATCCGGCATGGTCATCACCACCACATCGGCCTCCATTTTCATCATCAGCGTGATCAGCTTTTTTTCACCGATATAATAGGGCTTGATCCTGGGCTGGGTTTCTGCCAGCTGGAAAATAGCATCGTTGGGGTCGCTGGTGATATAGTGAATGGTCAAATTGGTGCGGCGCAGAAGCTCTTCGATAATGCCGCGGAAATACTTGTAAAAACCGGTGTTCTCCGAATAAAACACAATGTGCTTGTTGGCAATTTTGAAAAAGCGCTTATAGTCGGCGCGCTCACGGCGCGACTCGGCATCGCCAAAGCGGCGCTTTTTGCCGCCCAGATTGTTGAGGGCTGCCAGCTCCTGCTTGCTTTTTTCCAAAGCCTCGTAGTCCACATACTTCTTGGGCGGGATCAGCCAGTTCAAAAGATACAGCTGCAAAACGGCAAACAGGTTGCTGGCCATCCAGTAAACGGCCACGCCCACCGCCACAAACCAGCCCAGATACAGCGAAAGGCCCACAGAAAAAGCCATCATGCCGTATTTGTTGGCCTTGCTCTGCTCAGCCTGCAGCACATTGCTGGCGTTTTGCGCAACGCACAGGATCCATGCCGAAACACCGGCCAGCAGCGGCGAAAGCACCAGCATGCCGCCCATTTGGCTGGGCACCTGCGAAAGATCCACATGGCCGAAAAAGGTCATATCGATGGAAGGGTCCAGCATACCGGCCTTGATCACCTCAATCAGGCCCATCAGCAGCAGAATCTGCACGGCCATGGGAATGATGGAAGCGAAGGGATTGTACTTATAGCGCTTGTAAATGGCGTTGGTTTCCTCGGCAATATGGTCTTTATCGCCGAAAAAGCGGGCCGTGATGTGGTTGATCTCCGGCTGCATTTTTACCATTTTAATAGAGTTTTTCTGTACCCACACCGACAACGGCATGAGCACGATCTTGCTGATCAGCGTGAACAGAATGATGGCCAGGCCGTAGTTGCGGCACAGCCGATAACAAAAATTCATGATCACGGTCAGAATATTCAGTAATATCGACATGAAGGTTCCTCTCTGCACCCAAAGCGGGAATGCGTGTATCCGGTATAGTGCTTTTATAATATAAAACCTATGCTATTATAGCGAATATCAGAGAAAAAAGCAATGCAAAAACGCCCAAATATCAGGCATCCGGGGGCGAATCGTATACGGTGCCGGTGGGATGGAAGGTGGAACGGTCTCCCGCAAAGCCGGTTTGGATATATTCCGTCAGCGGATTGCCGGGCACAAAGTAATCCAGAAAACGGCGCTCGCGGGCATCGCCCTCGTGCCAATCAAACAGTGCATCAGAGGATTTTCCCGCCAGAAGCCGCAAAAAGGCAGGCTGCAGATCGGCATACGAAATGGGCGCGCTGTTGGTGGTAAAATCATGGTTTTCGCCAAAGCCCTTGGCCAAAACAATGCCGTGCTGGTGGTAATAACGCCCCACCACCTGGGTTTCGGGGTCAACATCATAGCCGTGATCGGCCAGGATCACAATGGCCGTGTTGTCATACACGCCTTTTTCGCGCAGCATATCCAGATAATTTTCCACCGTGAACAGGCTGGCGCGCAGCATATTGTCATAGGTGGCATCCGCCCCTGTGGCGGGGTTGAGATCAGGCAGATATTTAAAGTCGGAATGGCCGCCCTCCAAGTGGATAAACTTGAAGGTGGGCTGCTCCACCGTGGCAAAATGGGGCATATAGTCGGTAAGCTCCTTGGTGAGCCAGTAAAACTCAGTCATGCGCCAGGTATAGAGCGAGGTGGAGTCACCGCCGCCGGATTTCAGCCAGTCAAGATCGGCCGGAAGGGTGTAGCAAAAGCGCTTGAGATCAAACGGCGCATACTGCACACCGGCCATCTGCAGCACGGTTTTTGCAAGCCCCAGCTTGGAGCCGACCTCGGGGTTGTCATCGCGCATATTGATAAAAAGGCCGCTGTTATTGGCAATGTCCACCGTGGCATCCGGCGAATAATAGCCCATGCTGTAGCCCTCGGCCTTTAATTCGTTCAGAAGCGGCGAGGTTTGCAGCATACGGGAACGGTAGTCGGCAAACGGCTCGGCGTTTTCGTACCATTCGCCGCCCAGAATAAAGGCGGTGGAATAAAAAGTGTAGCTGTAGGCCGCCGTGGCGTTGTCATAATAGGTGAAATCGCGCAGTGCCTCGGCATGGGCGGGGTCTTCGTTTAACACGCGGGAAAAATCGTTGCCGTCCACCGAATCCAGCATCAGCACCACCACATTTTTTTTGGTGGAATAATCCTCAATGCCCTGATAGGTGGAGCTGAAATACTGCGAGGGCTTGTAAGCGCCGGTTTGCAGCGCCACAGTGATCAGCGTGGGCAGCAGGATGCCAATCAGAACCAGGCTTGCCCAGCCGGTAAGGGTTTCCACCAGCGCAAAGCCTTTTTTGAAGCCGAGCAGCAGCAGCGCGGCTGCGGGCAGCGCCCATGCGATCAGCGAAGCAATGCGCTGGCTGCCAAAGTGGCTCCACTCCACGGCATCGCCGTTCATAATGGGCAAGCCGCTTACCAAAAAATTGCCCTGTATGTAAAGCGACAGCAAAACGGCCAGACCCAGTGTGAGCAAAATGCCGTACAGCCGGGGCCAGCGGCGCAAAAACAAAAGCAGTATAGCGCCCGCGGCCCAGCATCCGGCAAACATGGCCAGACAGCAGGGGAGAAGCGAGGTGAAATCAAACCAGAAATCGTCCCGGTTGGTGAAGTATAGCTCCAGCGGCGCATACAGCGCCACCAAAAAGCTCAACGAAGCCGCCAGCGCAAGGGACGGAAATTTTTTGCCTTTTACAGGTTGATCGCAAAATGTCATGGAATTTCAGATGCCTTTCTTTACACAGAAAAAATGCAGAATACCGCAATTATACTAAATGCCAAATGCATATTATACTGCGGATTTTTTTGAAATTCCAGACACAAATTGTTAAAAAAGTGTAAAAATAAGCACTCCCCTGTACCAATGTCCGTACAGGGGAGTGCAAAAACTCCAACAGGGGCTGTGATGAAAAAATTATGCTTCGATCAGGCATTTGCCGGTCATTTCAGCAGGCTGGGGCAAGCCCATGATGTGCAGCATGGTGGGGGCCAGATCGGCCAGCACACCGTCCTTGCGCAGCTGCACATCGCCTGCGCCCATCACCACCAAGGGAACAGGGTTGGTGGTGTGTGCGGTAAAGGGGTCATCGCTGCCCTCTACCAGCATTTTGTCGGCATTGCCGTGGTCGGCAGTAAGCAGCACGGCACCGCCTGCTGCCAGCACGGCGTTCGTCACCTTGCCCACAGCATCGTCCACGGCTTCCACAGCCTTTACCGCAGCCGAAAAAACGCCGGTGTGGCCCACCATGTCGCAGTTGGCAAAGTTGAGAATGATCACATCGTACTTGCCGCTTTCAATGCGCTTTACGCATTCCTCGGCCACCAGCGGGGCGCTCATCTCGGGCTGCAGATCATAAGTGGCCACCTTGGGGCTGGGGATCACGCAGCGGTCTTCGCCCGGGTAAGGGGCTTCCACACCGCCGTTGAAAAAGAAGGTGACATGGGCGTATTTTTCGGTTTCGGCAATGCGAAGCTGCGTTTTGCCGTTTTTGCTCAGATACTCGCCCAGCACATTGGTAAGCTCTACCGGGGGATAAGCCACCTCCACATTGGGCATGGTGGCATCATACTGTGCCATGCACACATAATGCACCGGGAAGCGGCCAAAGCGGCGCTGGAAGCCCGTGAAAGCATCGTCTGTGAAAATACGGGTCATCTGGCGGGCACGGTCAGGGCGGAAGTTCATAAAGATCACGGTATCGCCCTGCTGCACGCGGCCGCCCTCACAGGTCACGCACGGGATCACGAATTCATCGGTCACATCGGCGGCGTAGCTGGCGTCAATGCACTCCTGCCAGTTGGCGGCGTGGCTGCCCTCGCCGTAAACAAAGGCAGCATAGGCCTTTTCCTCGCGGTCCCAGTTGCTGTCTCGGTCCATTGCGTAGTAGCGGCCGGTCACTGTGGCGATCCGGCCCAGGCCCAGCTCGTCAATCTTGGCCTGCAGGTCACCCAAAAAGCGCTTGCCGTCGTGCGGATCGGTGTCACGGCCGTCCATGATGCAGTGCAGATACAGCTGCTTGACGCCCATGGCCTTGGCCATTTCCATCACGCCGAACCAGTGGTCGCTGTGGCTGTGTACGCCGCCCTCGCCCACAAGGCCCATCAGGTGAACTGCCTTGCCGGCATCAATGGCAGCCTTCATGTTGCGCACAAGAACGGGGTTTTTCAGCATTTCTCCATCGCGAATGCTTTTGGTGATCAGGGTGAGCTGCTGATAAACGATGCGGCCCGCGCCCATGTTGGTGTGGCCCACCTCGCTGTTGCCCATCTGCCCATCGGGCAGGCCCACATCCATGCCGCTGGCACCGATGGTGGTGCAGGGATACTGCGCCATCAAACGATCGATATTCGGCTTTTTGGCGGCTGCAATGGCGTTGCCGCGCACATGATCAGGCACCCAGCCAAAGCCGTCCATAATGCAAAGTAAAACAGGTTTTTTAGCCATTTTGCGTTATCCCTCCCGGCGGGCTCAGCCCTTGGTGGCTGCTTCTACGATCACGGCAAACTGGTCTGCCTTCAGGGCAGCGCCGCCGATCAGGCCGCCGTCCACATCAGGCTTTGCCAGCAGCTCTGCGGCGTTTTTGGGATTCATGGAACCGCCGTACTGCACGGTGAGGGCCTTGGCGGCTGCTTCGCCGTACAATTCGCCCACCACCTTGCGAATGGCTGCGCAAACCTCTTCGGCCTGCTCGGCGGTGGCGGTTTTGCCGGTGCCGATGGCCCACACGGGCTCGTAAGCAATGATCACATTCTGCAGCTGCTCAGCGGTCACGCCCAGCAGAGCGATCTTGGTCTGCATACGCACCAGCTCTTCGGTTACGCCCTGCTCGCGCTGGGTCAGGTTTTCACCCACGCATACGATCACTTTCAAACCGGCGTTCAAACCGGCCAGAGTGCGCTTGTTTACGGTTTCATCGGTTTCGGCAAAGTACTGGCGGCGCTCGCTGTGGCCGGTGATCACATATTCCACGCCCAGATCCAAAAGCATATCGGCGCTGATCTCGCCGGTGAATGCGCCGGACTTTTCAAAGTGAACATTCTCAGCGCCCACATGAATGTTGGTGCCCTTGCACTTGGCAACGGCGGTCACCAGATCGGTGTAGGGGGTGCAGATCACAACCTCGCAGCCTGCATCCTTGACGGCGGGAATCAGCTCGTCGATCAGCTGGGCGGCCTCAGTGGCGGTTTTGTTCATTTTCCAGTTGCCTGCAATAACGGCCTTACGGTTCTGCTTATCCATGATAAAATCCTCTCTTTCGTTCATTCGACAAAAAATAAAAAAGGTGCAGCGGCGTGTGGCTGCCGCACCATCAAAAGGCAGGGGGTGAAAAAGCTGTTTTTACAGCTGCGCGAAAAATTTGCAAGGCATTAGGCGTTCTGGATGCAGGCAATGCCGGGCAGCTCTTTGCCTTCCAGATATTCCAGGCTTGCGCCGCCGCCGGTGCTGATATGGGTCATCTGATCGCCCAGGCCCATCTGCTGCACGGCTGCTGCACTGTCGCCGCCGCCGATCACGGTGGTGGCATCGCTTTCTGCCATGGCCTTGGCCACAGCCAGCGTGCCTGCTGCCAGCGTGGGATTTTCAAACACGCCCATGGGGCCGTTCCATACAACGGTTTTAGAGGCGCTCACGGCGTCGGCAAACAGCTTCATGCTTTCGGGGCCGATATCGCAGCCTTCCATATCGGCAGGGATAGCGGTCACCGGCACGATCTTGGTTTCAACGGGAGCGTCGATGGGGTCAGGGAAAGCGGTCACGCAGGCGGTATCCACCGGCAGCAGCAGCTTTACGCCCTTGGCCTTGGCCTTTTCCAGCATTTCGCGGCAGTAGTCCAGCTTGCTGTCATCGCACAGGCTCTTGCCCACCTCATAGCCCTGTGCCTTTACAAAGGTATAGGCCATGCCGCCGCCAATGATCAGCGTGTCGACCTTTTCCAGCAGGTTGGAGATCACATTCAGCTTGTCGGCAACCTTGGCACCGCCCAGAATAGCGGTGAAGGGGCGAACGGGATCGTTTACGGCATTGCCCAGATAGCGGATCTCTTTTTCCATCAGATAGCCCACAGCGGTGTCCTGAATATACTGGGTCACACCCACGGTGGAGCAGTGGGCGCGGTGGCAGCTGCCGAAGGCATCGTCCACATAGGCATCGGCCAGGCTGGCCAGATCCTTGCTGAAAGCATCCAGGTTCTTGGTTTCCTCGGCGCGGAAACGGGTGTTCTGCAGCAGCACAACATCGCCATTCTGCATGGCGGCCACTGCGGCCTTGGCGTTTTCGCCCACCACGGTGTCGTCATCGGCAAACACCACGGGCTTGCCCAGCTTTGCGGCCAAAGCCTCGGCCACAGGGGCCAGACTGAACTTTGCCTCGGGGCCGTTTTTAGGCTTGCCGAGATGGCTGCACAGAATCACCTTTGCACCGTCATTCAGCAGCTTCTGAATGGTGGGCAGAGCGGCATTGATGCGGTTTTCGTTGGTGATCTTACCATCCTTCATGGGAACATTGAAATCACAGCGAACCAAAACCTTTTTGCCTGCGTAGTTGGAATCATCGATCGTTTTTTTACCTAAAGCCATTGCGCATACGCTCCTTTTATTACATTATAGAAGATGACGCACACAAAATGCGGCGCGTTTGCTCCGTGTATAGTTTTATTATAGACCTCGCACGGATATTTCGCAAGAGCGTTTTTGACATTTATTTAACAAAATAGAGGAATTGCGCAATTCGGAAAAAATCAAGATTTATGCTTGACATTTGCGCCAAGGTTCTTATATAATAAATTACACTGTGCAGGGAAATGCACATTTGCCTGAATGCTACTGTGGCTCAGTTGGTAGAGCAGCTGATTCGTAATCAGCAGGTCGCCGGTTCAAGTCCGGCCAGTAGCTCCAAATAAAAGCCGCCAAATCGTTACAAAACGGTTTGGCGGCTTTCTTTATGTTTGCGAAAGAAATTCAATAAAAGAGTAGGAAATAATGGTTTTCTCCCGGAAAACAAAAGAAAACCCATGAAAGTCATTTCTGCTGCGGAAAGGCGCGTTTGGTTTTAGCGGAGATAAAATTCATCCAGCTTTTGCAATACCGGTAAAAATTCATGCGCGATCTGATCGGCCACGGAAATGGAAGTCTTTTCATCATACACATGGCTGGTGACATTGCGGGCCTTGATGATATCATCCCACACCTCAGGAGCAGCGATCACGCCTGCGGCATAGGCTTCTTTACCGGAAATGACCGCCGAAGTAGTTTTAAGGCTAAAAGTTTCTGGTGATCCAGAAGAATACAAAAACTCCATCATAACGATGTGGAACATCAGCCAAAAGCGCTATCGGCGTCTTTTGAGACAAAGCAAAATACTTTATAAGAAAGAATAGCCGTGCTATCCTATACATAGAATAAGAGAGGCATTTGAGGTGGTAAATTTCGTAGCGACCACACGCCGATGGTAACGACAAGGGCTTTTGCTCTGAGAGATGCAGGAGGATGCTACGCCTGCCAAATGCCAATCAATGGGGAACGGTTCAGACATCGTTCCCCGCTCCATTTATAAGAGATTTTAAAACACGATGCAAGCGCACCGTGTTTTTTTATACCCACTCGGACTGCATGGACAGACGATCACAGGGTTACAAATGGGAAAAATGAACGCCCAAGGCTTCGAGAGCCGAAGCAAATCAATGCCTCAGACCCTGTTTTTGAGGATATTTTTTGAGAAAAAATTGAGAAAAATTTGAGAAAACAAAAAAGCTCAAAACTTTGATGTATTGCGTTCCGGCCAACAGCTGAAATTGCAAAATAAAGAATAAACTCGCATAAAACAGATTTTATTTTGCGTTTTCAGAAATTTACAAAACTTACATAACTTTAAATGGAAAAAAGTTAAAATAATAAAATCACAGCGAAAAAGAAAACAAGCAAAAATCTGCAAAAATCGCCGCGGCTTTTTAGCGGGCAGCCCGCAGCCTGATGAAAGAAACAACGGCCGTGCGAATGCCGTGAAAAGCGGCATATATGGCGATGATGCAAACAATGCGGCAAGATTTGCAAGATGTACTGTTATAAAATTATTTGCATAGAAACCAACGAAGAAACGAAAAGAAAGCCAACGCAGTGTGCGTATGACGAAAAATGCAGATTGAAATTGCGCTCCTCATGGACTATGATGAAATCACAGATTCATATTTTGTCAAAGGAGGAATGAATTTGGAGCGAGGAAAGCTTGTTCTGGAACGGGATTTTTCCGAACTCGGCGCACTGCAATCGGCACACACGATTCGATATTGCTGCGAATCGGATGAAAGCGGCTGCGAATTTTCGCTTTGGGATGGCTGCAAGCTGGAGCGCTGGCGGACAAAATGCACAGGCTCTAAGGGAGAGCTTTTGCTGCGGTTTCTATTTGAAAATGCGGTTTCCCGGGAAAACTGGATCGATATTCTGCAGGATTGCATGGAATATGTATAAAATCTGAAAACGAACATTGCGGGGTAAAAGGAGAATGAACCCAAAGGAGATCCGAAAATTTAAGGTGATGCTGGCCGAAAGCGGCCGCCAGCTGTTTGTTTTGCAGGAATATATCAAGGAAAGGCCGGATACAGAGCTGTGCGGAGCTGCCTGTGACGGCGAAGCCCTTTTGGAATTGCTGGGCCAAGGGCTTGAACCGGATATTTTGATCCTGGATTCCGACCTGCGCCGGATCAGCGGCATACGCGTTTTGTATAAAATGCGTTCGCTGCGGCTAAAAAGAATGCCGCAGATCCTGATGACCACCTGCACTACGGACGATGGCGTACATAAAAGGTATATAGAGGCCGGGGCCAAAAGCCTGGTGGTGAAGCCTTATAAAATGGAAGAGTTGCTCAATCAGGCCATCGACCTGTGCCTGAACGCACCGGAAAGTGTGGAAGCGCGCCTGGATTATCTGATCCGGCTGTATCTGGAACAAATGCACCTGACGGTGGGGGATGCGGGCTACTGGTATTTGAGCGATGCCGTAAAGCAAATGCTGCAGCTTCCGGCCCTGTGCGGCCTTTGCAAGGAAGTGTATGAGCACTGCGGCACACGCTTTGGCGTGAGCCCGAAGGCTATCGAAAGCGGCATTCGCCGTGCCATTGAGCGCATTCACTATGTTTCTCCGCCCGCTTATCGTGAAATGCAGAAATTTTTAAAGCTCAGTGCGGAAAAGCCGGTGAGCAACCGTGACTTTTTGGGGCGGATGGCGCAGCAGATCGCACTGGAATGGGAACCGTAAACGATGCTTTATATCAAAGAAGAACATCTGGAACAGAAAAAGCAAAGGCAGCTGCGCGAAAACATTGAGGAATATCTGGCAAACTCGTTTTGCACCATGCAAACCGAACTCGAACTGCTGGAAAAACATATTCACCAAAATCCGGAATCGCCTACCTATTCTATAGATAGTGAAATGCTGCGGGATATCAGCCTGCGCCTGCGCGCTATGGCGGATGTTTCAAGCAGTATGGCCGCCATACTGCAGGGCGATGCCGATGAACTGCGCGCCCGCACAAGGGCCTTGCCCTTTGCGGAAAGGCTCAGGCTGTTTTGCGAGCGCGTGAACTGGGAAATGAAGGATCTGGGCTATGCAGGCAGAACGATGTATTGCACCGAAAGCCCGGATATCTGCGTGCTGGGCGACCCCGTTTTTATGGAAGCCGTGCTGGTGAACCTGATTTTGGGAATGCTGAAGCTGGAAAACGGCAGCGGCTGCCTTTCGGTGAATTTGAGCAAAAACAAAAAGCAGGCGGAACTAAGGCTTTTTGCAAAGGGAGCCTGTTTCTCCGAAAATGCACGGCAGCTTATCAACGAGCATACGATCGGTGCATCGGCCGAGCTTTCGGGAACGCTGCGCCTTACGCAGGCTTATTGCGATGCCATGAACTGGCAGCTGAGCCTTGCCGACAGGCAAAGCGGTGCAGAGGTGTTATTGTGTATGCCCGGCGCGGCGGCACCGGATACACGGCTGTACTCGCGGCAGGCCCATTTTGCGGAAAGGGCCATGTACGAAAGGCTGCACCGCAGGCTGCTTTTGGTGTTCGGCGGGCAGGCGCATGGCCAAACGGCGGGCTGAGCCCCAAAAGCCCGCTTGCGGATGCGGCGATCTGTGCATAGCCGCATGAAATTTTGTAAGATACCGGGATACCACTCTCTATCGATCCCCCTGCGCCCCTTATGGCAGCGCAGGGGGATTTTTTCTGGCGATGGCTGTTTACAACGGCTAAGATTTATTGTAATATAATAGCGTGGGTAGAAATATATATAACAAGCTGTGCCCGGCGGGCGGGGTTTTGTGATATCAGTTGTACGGAGAGGAAGTTTTTGAAATGGAAAAAAGATTCAACCGCATTTTGCTGAAAGTGAGCGGAGAGGCTTTGGCCGGTGAAAAAGGCACCGGCTTTGACGAGCCTACCATGGAAGCTATCTGCATGGGCATTAAGGCCGCCTATGATGAAGGCGTGCAGATCGGTGTTGTGGTTGGCGGCGGAAACTTCTGGCGCGGCCGCAGCAGCGGCAAAATGGAGCGCACCTGTGCCGATAAAATTGGTATGCTGGCCACCGTGATGAACGCTTTGGCACTGGCCGACTGCCTGCAGAATGTGGGTGTGCCCGCCAAGGTGATGACCAGTGTGGCAATGCCGCAGGTGGCCGGTGTGTTCACGCGGGATGAGGCTGTGGCTGCACTGCAGGCCGGCCAGGTGGTGATCTTTGGCGGCGGCACGGGCTGCCCGTTCTTCTCCACCGATACGGCCAGCGCTCTGCGCGGGCTTGAGATCGGCGCGGATGCCATGTTTAAGGCAACCATGGTGGACGGCGTGTATGATAAGGACCCCAAAAAACACCCCGACGCTGTGCGCTATGACAAGCTCAGCTTCACCAAGGTTCTGGCAGACCGCCTGCAGGTGATGGATGGCACTGCCGCCACCCTGTGCCGCGAAAACAAGCTGGATATCATGGTGTTCGATCTGAGCGACCCTGCCAACATTGCCCGCGCCGCCCGCGGCGAAAGCGTGGGCACATTGGTGACCGAGGAATAACCCCCGCACAAAAACCATATAAAAAAGAAATTATGCCCCACGGGGTAGAAAAGAGGATAAATATTATGAGCGCAAAAACCAAGCCCTATGAGGAAAAAATGTCCAGTGCCTGCAAGCATCTGGAAAAAGAACTGCAGGCCATTCGTGCAGGCCGTGCAAACCCTGCTATTCTGGATAAGGTTGCTGTGGAATACTATGGCACGCCCACCCCTGTGGCCCAGCTGGCAGCAGTTGCCGTGCCCGAGGCCCGTGTGCTGACCATCAGCCCCTGGGATACCAAGCTGGTAAAAGAGATCAGCAAGGCCATTATGAGCAGCGATATCGGCATCAATCCCATTGATGACGGCCGCGTGATCCGCCTGAACTTCCCCGCACCCACCGAGGAGCGCCGCAAGCAGCTGACCAAGGATGTTTCCAAGCTGGGCGAGGAATCCAAGGTGGCCGTGCGCAATGTGCGCCGCGATGCACTGGATAAATTTAAGGCAGCCAAAAAGAAGAGCGAAATTTCCGAGGATGAGCTGGCAAGTCTGGAAGACGAAATGCAGAAGATCACCGATAAGTTTGTGAAAGAGATCGAAAAGATCTGCGAAAGCAAAAACAAGGAGATCATGGAGCTGTAACCGCGGCTGTTTGCTTCATCATAAAAACAACCTGTGCCGTGCATGATTCTACTTGCACGGCACAATTTTTGGAGAGGAAAAACAACTATGGCACATTCTGCTGATTTTGCAAAGGGCCTGAGCATTGGCATTATTATGGACGGCAACGGCCGCTGGGCAAAAAAGCGCGGCCTGCCCCGCACGGCGGGCCACAAAAAGGGCGCAGAGGTTTTTCAGGATATTACGCGCTACTGCAACGAGCTTGGGGTGAGCAGCGTATACTTTTATGCGTTTTCCACCGAAAACTGGAAGCGCCCCGAGGAAGAAGTCAGCGCGATCATGCGTCTGTTCGGCGAATATCTGCTCAAGGCGTATGATTATAAAAAAGAAAACAACCGCGTGGTGTTTTTGGGCGACCGCACGGCGCTGAGCAAAAAATATCAGGAAGAAATGAACGAGATCGAGGCCAAAACCGCCCAGAATACCGGCATGGTGCTGAATGTGGCCATCAACTACGGCGGCCGGCAGGAGATCGTTCGCGCAGCGCAGCAGCTGGCCCAAAAAGCTGCCGAGGGCACATTGGACCCGGCCGAGATCACCGAGGATATGATGTCGGATCATATGTTTACCCGCGGCCAGAAGGACCCTGATTTTATTCTTCGCCCCAGTGGCGAAAAGCGCCTTTCCAACTTTATGCTGTGGCAGGCTGCATATTCTGAGCTGGTAGAAATGGATGTGCTGTGGCCGGATTTCACGCGAGCCGATCTGGATGCCGCCATTGAAGAATTCAACCGCCGTTCGCGCCGATTTGGCGGGGTGTAAAGCAGGAGGAAGCCCGAAATATGAAAACAAGAATCATCACAGCCGTGGTTGGCATTGCGGTGCTGATCGCAGTTATGTGTCTTTTCGATACGCTCCTGTTTGATCTGGTAATCGCGGCGCTCACGCTTTTGGCCATGCACGAGGCATGGCAGGCGGTGGGCTTTCAGAAAAAAGACTGGTATATCTATGCCGCCGCTGTTCCCACGGTGTTTATGGTGCTGCTGTGCCATTATCATGCCGTGCAGCTTTTGATCCTGCCGGTGCTCGCCTGCACGGCAATCTTTTACGCTGTATGTCTGGTGCTGCGCAGCACTACGCTGGATTTTGGCCGCCTGAGCAGCTTTGCGCTGTTCAGCTGCGTGATCCTTTTGAGCTTTTACTCGTTTGTGTATCTGAAATACCGCCTGCCCCGCGCAGAATATAGTGCCGAAGCCATTTATTTTATCGTGCTGATCCTGTGCTATGCATGGGGCGGCGATACCTTTGCCTATTTTGCAGGCCGCTTTTTCGGCAAGCACAAGCTGGCCCCCATCGTGAGCCCCAAAAAAACCGTGGAGGGCGCGATCGGCGGCATTTTGGGCTGCGTGCTGCTGGGGGAGATCTGCACCTATGTATACCAGAACATTGCCGATAAATCGGACATCTTTTTCCATGGTGTAGCCCCGGCATTTTATCTGGTGGTGGCCGTTTTGGGCGTGATCGCCGCAGTGCTGGGCATTTTGGGCGATCTGTTTGCCTCGGTGATCAAGCGCCAGCACGGCATTAAAGACTACGGCACCATCTTCCCCGGCCACGGCGGCATTCTGGATCGTTTCGACAGCGTGCTGTTCGTTTCGCTGTTTGTGTGCATGACGGTGCGCTACGCCTTTTATTTTGCGGCCTGATCGGCAGGCCCCCAAAGGGAGAGTGTGAAAAATGAGCAAGAAAATTACGCTGCTGGGCTCCACCGGTTCCATCGGCACCCAAAGTTTGGATGTGGTGCGCATGCAGGGATACGAGGTGTTCGGCCTTTCCGCCAACACGCAGGTGGATATGGTTTTGCAGCAGATCGCTGAGTTTCACCCCAAATATGTTTGCATGGCCAACGAAGCCGCAGCCGACCGGCTGGCCGCAGCGCTGGCCGGGCAAACCGGCGCACCGCGTGTGCTGCGCGGGGCACAGGGCCTGCGCGAGCTGGCCGCCATGCAGGGCCCCGATGTGGTGCTCAACTCGGTGGTGGGCATTGCGGGCCTTGGCGCAAGCCTGGCCGCCATTGAAAGCGGGCATGATCTGGCGCTGGCCAACAAAGAAAGCCTTGTCACGGGCGGCAAGCTGGTCACGGATGCCGTGGCTGCCCATGGCGTAAAGCTGCTGCCGGTCGACAGCGAGCATTCCGCCATTTTCCAGTGCCTGCAGGATGCCCACAGCGCCAAAACGCTGACCAAGATCCTGCTCACGGCCTCGGGCGGGCCTTTCTTTGGCATGACCACCGAACAGCTGCGCGGCAAAACCCGTGCGGATGCGCTGAAGCACCCCAACTGGAATATGGGCGCCAAGATCACCATTGACAGCGCCACTTTGATGAACAAGGGCCTGGAGCTGATCGAGGCAGTGTGGCTGTTTGATCTTCCGCCTGAGAAGATCCAAATTGTGGTGCAGCGCCAGAGCATTATTCATTCGGCAGTGCAATTCTGCGATAATTCGATTATTGCACAAATGGGTGTGCCGGATATGCGCATTCCCATTCAGTATGCGCTCACCTGGCCGAACCGTGCGCCCAGCCCGGTGCCCGAGCTGGATTTTACCACGCTGAAGCAGATCACCTTTGATGTGGCCGATGAGGACACCTTCCGCTGTCTGGCGGCCTGCAAAAAGGCCATCGGCAAGGGCGGCTTGGGCCCCTGCGCAGCCAACGGCGCCAACGAGGAAGCCGTTGCCCTGTTTTTGCAGGATAAGATCGGATTTCTGGATATCGGGCGTCTGGTGGAAGGCGTGGTGGACAGCGATTCCTTCGGCGGCAGCTACACCCTTAACGATGTGTATGAATGTGACCGTATGGCCCGCGAATATGTGCGCAGCCATCTATAAGGCGGCACTGCCATAAACATAGGATACAGCCTGTTTTATGAAACCTGCACAGGGAGGAAATAACGGTATATGAATATTCTAACCCTTGTGGTTTCGGCTTTGGTGTTTGGAATCGTGATCCTGGTGCATGAGCTTGGCCACTATCTGGTGGCCAAGCACAACGGCATTCGGGTGCTGGAATTTTCCATTGGCATGGGCCCTGCCGTCTGGCAGACCGAGAAAAACGGCACAAACTACAGCCTGCGCCTTTTGCCGGTGGGCGGCTTTGTGAGCATGGAAGGCGAAGACGAGGACGGCGAACTGCTGGAGGACTGTGTGCGGCAGCCCGAGAAGGAAAAAGCGTCAGAACAAAGCTACGGCAGTGTGGAGCAGAATATCCCGTTTCCGCTGGCCCGCCCCAAAAAGCGCATTGCGGTGCTGCTGGCCGGGGCCTGCATGAATTTTCTGCTGGGCTTTCTGGCGCTGTTTGTGCTGCTTTCCAGCCCGGACAGCGTGATCGCCAGTCGCCAGATCGGTGAAGTGGATGAAACCTCGCTCAGCGCCCAAAGCGGCCTGCAGGTGGGGGATACCATTGTAAAGGTCAATGGCCATCGGTGCATTGTGGCCGGGGATATTTTTTACGAGCTTTCCCGCACCGAAAATCATCAGGCCAGCTTTGTGGTGCGCCGAAACGGCGAAACCGTGCAGCTGCCTGCCGTGCAGTTCGGCACCACCACCGATGAACAGGGCAACCAGCATATGCAGCTGGGCTTCCGCGTGTATTCCGTGCATAAAAATTTTATCACCGTCACGGTGGAAGCAGCCCGCAGCACAGTGTATTACGGGCGCATTATCTACACCGGCATTCTGGATATTTTCCGGGGCCGGGCCAGCATCAACGATCTTTCGGGCCCGGTGGGCATTGTAAGCACCATCGGCGAGGCAGTCAGCTACGGCTGGCAGGATGTGATCAATATTCTGGCGCTCATCACCATCAATCTGGGCATTGTAAACCTGCTGCCCCTGCCTGCGCTGGATGGAGGCAAGGCGCTGCTGGTGCTGGCGGAGGCCATTCTTCACCGCCCGGTGCCCACCAAATGGCAGATGGCCATCAATGCAGCAGGCATGGCCATGCTGTTTGCTCTTATGATCTTTGCCACATGGCAGGATATTTTAAGGATCTTTTAATTTTGAAAATGTGAGGGAAAAACTATGCGTATTCCGAAACGGGAAGTGAAGATCGGCGATCTGACCATTGGCGGCAACCATCCCATTGCAGTGCAGACCATGCTGAATGTGCCGGTAGAGGATGTGCAGGGCAATGTGGAGCAGGCAAAGCGCGTGGCGGCGGCAGGCTGCCAGATCCTGCGCGTTACCGTGCCCACCCCCGAGGATGCCCGCCTGATCACGGCACTGAAAAACGCCGTGGATATTCCCATTGTGGCGGATATCCATTTTGACTACAAGGCGGCGCTGGCCTGTGTGGAAGCGGGCGTGGATAAGATCCGCATCAACCCCGGCAACATTGGCAGTGACGACCGTGTAAAGGCCGTGGCCGATGCCTGTCGCCTGCACGGCGTGCCCATTCGCATTGGTGTGAATGCGGGCAGTCTGGAAAAGCATATTCTGGAAAAATACGGCGCACCCGTGCCCGAGGCGCTGGTGGAAAGCGCCATGTATCATGTGGCGCTTTTGGAAAAACACGATTTTGATCAGATTGTGATCTCCATCAAAAGCAGCAATGTGCCCCGCATGATGGAATCTTACCGGCTGCTGAGCCAGAAGTGCGACTATCCGCTGCATGTGGGCGTTACCGAAGCCGGAACCTATCGCATGGGCCTGATCAAATCCGGCATGGGCATCGGCGGTATGCTGCTGGAGGGCATTGGCGATACGCTGCGTGTTTCGCTGGCCGATGACCCTGAGCGCGAGGTGGAGGCCGGATACGATATCCTGCGCGCCGCCGGCTTCCCGGTGGCAGGCCCCGAGGTAATCAGCTGCCCCACCTGCGGCCGCACACAGTATCCGTGCATTGAAATTGCCAAAGAAGTGGAAAAGCGCCTGAAGGGCTATAAAAAGCCCATCAAGGTGGCCGTGATGGGCTGCATTGTGAACGGCCCGGGCGAAGCGCGTGAGGCCGACATTGGCATTGCAGGCGGCAAGGATGAGGCCATGCTGATCATTCACGGCAAGCCTGTGCGCAAGCTGACCGGCAATATTCTGGAACAGTTCATGGAAGAAATTTACAAGTTGTAAATTGTGAAACACAAAATACAGATAGGACTTGGATAAACCTGCCTATCCGCAAGAAAAAGTCTGCTTTGGCTGTAATGCTGCCAAAGCAGCTTTTTATGTATCCGGCGAAAAATCGCACAAAAAAGCCACTTGTTTCCTACGGGGAAACTAATTTTCATCGTTTCTGATTTTTATTTTGGATACCATTTGGAAACATTCCAAGAGTATGATAAAATTAGAATAGAAGGGCAGGGCGGTGAGCCGTTTTTGGCAAACGCCCCACGGGGCGGCGCGCTGCCTGCTGTGTTTTTTTTGAAAAAATTTTGCAAAGCCTGCCACAAAACAGCCTGCCGGGGTGTATATACGGCAGGCGTAGAATACCATCAAGGGAGCGACCCTCTATGAACCGAGCAGCACTGGAAACATGGATCGGCACACATTATGGTGTGCAGGCAGATCATCCCTGGATGAGATCGCCCACCTATGCCGTGTTTCGCCATGCGGACAACCAAAAATGGTTTGCCGTGATCATGGATCTTCCACAGGCAAGGCTGGGGCTGCCGGGCGAGGAAATGTGCAGCGTGGTCAACCTGAAATGCGATCCGCTGCTTATCGGCTCCTTGCGGTGCGAGGCAGGGTTTTTCCCGGCGTATCATATGAACAAGGCCAGCTGGATCACGGTTCTATTGAATGAAACCGTGCCCGATGATACCCTTGCAATGCTGGTGGATATGAGCTTTCAGGCCACCAAGGCAAAAAAACGCCCCCAAAAGCGAAAATAATTTATACAAATAGATATATTAACGGATATATTACGGATGGTAAAAGAAAGGACACCGCATTGAATCTGCTGGTAACGCAGGTCTGGCCCGAATTTGGGGCCGACCCTCAGTTTGCTGCCGCCTTCGGCAGCGTTTTGCTGGAAAAAGTGGAACAGCGCCGCCAAAGCCGCCGGGTGATCTTGGGCCTGCGCAGCGCCGCCCCGCTGGACCCTGCTCTGTGTGCGCGGCTGTGCGTGAGCCTGTCGCCCCAGTTTGAGGGCTACGAGATCAAAACCGAAAACTATTTTGGCTACGAGCAGCTCACCGAGCCTGCTTTGCGCCAGATTCTGGACGAGCTGAAGGAAGAGGGCGTGCCCATCAACGGCTTTTTGGACGGCGCACCCATCACCCTGCAGGGGCAAAGCATTCAAATTCAGGTGGATGCCGGGCGCAACATTCTGGAAAGCGTGGAATTCCCCGATAAGCTGGCAGACCGCCTTTTGGAGCGCACGGGAACCCGCCCTGCCGTTCAGCTGAAGGACGGCGCTAAAATGAACGAGGACGAGTGGCAGAAGCACATTCAGGAAAAAGTGCCCGCAGTGGCCTTTGCGGCCCAGAAAAAGAAGGGCACGGCCATCAAGGTGCCCGGCCTTGCCCTGGAGGACACCCCCGCCGAGGTGTTCCATGGCGAAATGTTCCGCCCGACCGAGCTTACCCCGCTGGCCGAGCTGGGGGCCGACAATGGCAAGGTGGTGATCTGGGGCGATGTGTTTGCCACCGAAACCAAGGGCAATTTCCGCAAAAGCTATATGGTTTCCATCACCGACTATCATGGCTCGATCAACTTGAAAATGCGCAGCGGCGATAACGATGACCCCAACAAGCCCAGCAAGTGGGAGGGGCTCAAGCCCGGCACCACGCTGGTGGTGCGCGGCAGCTGCACCTATGATAAATACGAGCACGATTATGTGGTGTATCCCTATGATGTGCTGGTGGTGCAGCGCACCCCCCGGCGCGACAATGCGCCCGAAAAGCGCGTGGAGCTGCACCTGCACACCAAGCTTTCCAGCATGGACGGCTTTTGTGATCCCAACGGCATTGTGCAGCTGGCACACCGCATGGGCCACCGCGCCATTGCCGTTACCGACCACGGCGTGTGTCAGGGCTACCCCGAGGCCATGGCCGCCGCCGACAGCATTCATAAAAAAGACCCCTATTTTAAGGTGATCTACGGCTGCGAGGCCTATTTTGTAGACGATATGGTGCCCGTGGTTTACGGCGAGGACGATGAGCCCATGAACGGTCGGTTCGTGGTGTTTGATGTGGAAACCACCGGCTTGGATTTTGAGCATGACCGCCTCACCGAAATTGGTGCGGTGGTGGTGGAAAACGGCCAGATTACAGACCGCTTTTCCACCTTTGTGAATCCCGGCATTCCCATTCCGCCCAAAATTGTGGAGCTTACGGGCATCAACGATGCCATGGTGGCCGATGCCCCCGCGCCCGAGCAGGCGCTGAAGGAGTTTCACCAGTGGTGCGGCAGCAGCATTCTGGTGGCGCACAACGGCCACGGCTTTGATATGGAAATGCTGAACCACGGCGCGGCCCGCGCAGGCTTCCGCTTTACCAACACCAATATCGACACGCTGCCCATGGCACAGGTGCTGTATCCGGGCCTGCGCAACTACAAGCTGGACACCGTGAACAAGCACTTGGAAATTGAGCCCTTCAACCACCACCGTGCGGTGGACGATGCGCTGGCGCTGGCCAAGATCTTCTGCAAAATGCTGGAAGATCTGGAAGAACGCGAGGTGCAGACCGTGCGCCAGATCAATACAGGGCTGGGCGGCAACAAGGAAGTGCTGAAGAAAAAGTACTATCACATGATCCTGCTGGTGAAAAACCAGATCGGCTTAAAAAACCTGTACCGCATTGTCAGCGCGGCGCATACCCAGTATTTCTTTAAAAAGCCGCGTGTGCCCCGCAGCCTGCTGAACAAATACCGCGAGGGCCTTATTGTGGGCTCGGCGTGTGAGCAGGGCGAATTGTTCCGGGCCATTGTGGAGGGCCGCAGCTGGGACGAGCTGTGCCGCATTGCCGCCTATTATGATTATCTTGAGGTGCAGCCCTTGGGCAACAACGAATTCATGCTGCGCAACGGCACGGTGGATTCGGTGGAAAAGCTGAAGGACTTTAACCGCACGGTCATTCGCTTGGGCGAAGAGCTGCACAAGCCTGTGATCGCCACGGGCGATGTGCATTTTCAGGACCCCGAGGACGCCGCCTACCGCGCCATATTGCAGGCAGGCAGCGGCTTTAAGGATGCCGACAATCAGGCGCCTTTGTATTTCCGCACCACCGAGGATATGCTGGAGCAGTTTGACTATCTTCCCAAAAAGAAAGCCTTTGAGATCTGCATCACCAATCCCAACAAGATCGCCATGACCATCGACAACAACCTGCGCGCCATTCCGCGGGGCACCTACCCGCCCAGCATCGAGGGCGCCGAGCAGCAGCTGCGCGATGCCACATGGAAACGCGCCAAAGAGGATTATGGCGATCCATTGCCCGAAATTGTGGAAAAACGCCTGCAGAAGGAGCTGGATTCCATTTGCGGCCATGGCTATGCCGTGCTGTATGTGATCGCGGTCAAGCTGGTGGCCTATTCCAACGAGGGCGGCTATCAGGTGGGCAGCCGAGGCTCGGTTGGTTCCAGCGCTGTGGCGCACTTTTCCGGCATTTCCGAGGTGAACAGCCTGCCGCCGCATTACCGCTGCCCCAACTGCAAGCACAGTGAATTTATCACCGATGGCAGCGTGGGCGACGGCTTTGACCTGCCGGATAAAGACTGCCCCAACTGCGGCACCCATATGCTGGTGGACGGCCACGATATCCCCTTTGAAACCTTTCTGGGCTTCTACGGCGATAAAGAGCCGGATATCGACCTGAACTTCTCGGGCGAATACCAAAGCGAGGTGCACCGCTACACCGAGCGCCTGTTCGGCAAGGAAAATGTGTTCAAGGCGGGCACGGTTTCGGGTGTGCAGGATAAAACGGCCTATGGCTATGTGAAAAAATATCTGGAAGAACGCGGCAAAACCGTGAACCACGCCGAGGAAAACCGCCTTACGCTGGGCTGCACGGGGGTAAAGCGCACCACGGGCCAGCACCCCGGCGGCATGGTGGTTGTGCCGGACTGCAACGAAATTTACGATTTCTGCCCCATTCAGCACCCGGCTGACGATGTGAAGGGCGGTTTGCTGACCACCCACTTTGAATTTAAATATCTGCACGATACATTGCTCAAGCTGGACGAGCTGGGCCACGATGTGCCCACATTCTATAAGTATTTCGAGGAGTATTCCGGCATTTCGGTGGACAGCGTGCCAATGAACGACCCCAAGATCTACAGCCTGCTCACCAGCCCGGAAGCGCTGGGGGTAACGCCGGAGCAGATCGGCAGCCAAACGGGCACCTTCGGCATTCCCGAAATGGGCACAAACTTTGTGCGTCAGATGCTGCTGGAGGCACAGCCCAAGAATTTTTCCGAGCTGATCCAGATCTCGGGCCTTTCGCACGGCACGGATGTGTGGACGAACAACGCCGATGAACTGATCCGCTCAGGCACCTGCACCATCGCCGATGTGATCGGCTGCCGCGACAGCATTATGCTGTATCTGCTGCGCAAGGGGCTGGAGCCGAAAATGAGCTTTGATATCATGGAGGCCGTGCGTAAGGGCAAGGTGGCCAAAAACGGCTTTCAGCCCGGCTGGGAGGAGGCCATGCGTGAGCACGATGTGCCGGACTGGTATATCGAATCCTGCCGCCGCATCAAGTATATGTTCCCCAAGGCCCACGCCGTGGCCTATCTGATCGCGGCCATTCGCCTGATGTGGTTTAAGGTGTATCACCCGCAGGTGTTCTATGCGGTGTACTTTACGGTGCGCGGCGCAGACATCGACTACGAGGCCGCCATTGGCGGAATGCGGGTGGCGCAGCAGCATATCAAGGATATTGAGCGCCTGCCCAAAGAGGAACGAAATGCCAAAACCGACGATATGCTGGTTTCGCTGCAGATCGAAAACGAAATGCTGCAGCGCGGCTATGAGTTTTTGCCCATTCAGCTGGGCAAAAGCCGTGCCAGCAAATATCTGGTGGAGGATGGCAAGGTGCGCCTGCCCTTCAGCGCGCTGAAGGGTGTGGGCGAAACGGCGGCCATTGCGCTGGAACAGGCCACTGCAAACGGCCAGCAGTATATTTCCATCGAAGAGCTGCAGCAGGCCAGCGGCGTGTCGGGGGCTATTATGGAAAGCCTGCGCCGGGTGGGCGCGCTGGGGGATTTGCCCGAAACCAGTCAGGTGAGCTTTTTTGGGTGAAATCTGCCGAATTTTCATGGAATTTTTTGGCAGCGCAGCGTATTGACAAAACCGGCGGCATCCGTATAGTAAATAGTAGCAACCAAAGCACATTTGTAACTCTTGTGGTGAAGTGAAAAAGGGGAGTTTATGGCACCGATCATACAAACCATCCATTTAAAAAAGATCTACCGCGTGGGGCAGGAACGAGTGGCGGCTTTAAACGATGTAAGCATCGCCATCGAGCCCGGCGAGGTGTGCTGCATCGTGGGCCAGTCCGGCAGCGGCAAATCCACGCTGCTCAACCAGCTGGCCGGGCTGGAAAAGCCCACATCGGGGCAGGTGTTTATCGGCAAGCGCGAAATCAGCGCCATGAGCGAGGGCGAGCTGGCGGTGTTTCGGCAAAAATATCTTGGCTTTATTTTTCAAAGCTATAACCTGCTGCCCAGCATGACAGCCGCCGAAAATGTGGCGCTGCCGCTTATGTTTAAGGGGGTGCCCCGCAAAGAGCGCTTAAAACAGGCGCACGAACAGTTAAAGCTGATGGGGCTGACCGGGCGCGAAAACCACCGCCCCACCGAAATGAGCGGCGGCCAGCAGCAGCGCGTGGGCATTGCGCGCGCGTTTGTGGGCAGCCCCAAGGTGATTTTTGCCGATGAGCCCACCGGCAACCTGGACAGCGCCACTACACGGCAGGTGCTGTATCAAATGCTGAGCATGAGCAAGCAAAAGGGCATTACCTATATTATGGTAACGCACGAGCAGGACCTTGCCCTGTGTGCAGACCGGGTGATCACCGTGCTGGACGGCAAGGTGCAAAGCGATGTGGTGCGCAGCGAACAGCAAAAGCGCGAGGGATATCAAAAGTTATTCGGCAGGCAACTGCCCGGGGAGGAATGAACGATGAAACAGCTGAAAAAACTGGCAGCACTGGTGCTGGCCGTCACTATGGCTGCCGCCGCAGCCGTGCCCGCATGGGCAACCGGAGGGAATAACGCAAACAGCAACGGCACGCAAAGCGAAAGCACTGCTGCGACCGAGCCGGACAACAGCGGCACGATTTACATCAGCAGCTACAATGTGATTTATGAAGATCCCAATGTGAGCCCGATCTTAAAATTTAAGGACGGAGAACTGAAAAATCAGGCAGTAGCCAAAACCGTAACCCTTAAAGTAGTGGATACGCGCGGAATCCCGACCACAGAAGATAAAGAAGATAAAAATATTCAAGTTGTAAATACAGACACTGTGAATGTTCAGATCAATGGGCGAAACTTTTCTGTTGATCACGGGGAGGATATTTCGGTTACCCCCATCAAAGGGCAGGATAAAGCCTATCTGATCACCATTCAAAACCTCAAGTACCATGGCAGCGGCGACAAGGCAACGGATGATAATACGCTGCGGCTGGATGTGAGCTACGACAAAGATCTGAATCAGGGTCAGGACAAGAAAGAGGAAGAAACAAGAAAAATGCTTCCGCTTGTTACCATCGAGCAAAAGCTTTCTCAATTTGTCACCCAAACCGAAACCACGCCTCCGGCACCCGACCCCACTCCCGAGCCTACCCCCACGCCGGAGCCCACCCCCACGCCGGACCCCACTTACCGCACCCCCAGCCTGATCGTGCGCTCCACCTCCATTGGCGGCTCCAGCGTGGATGCAGGCGATGATTTTAAGCTCAGCCTTGAAATTTATGCCACCTCCAGCGGCACCGAGGCCCTGTGTGATGTGCTGGTTTCCATCAGCACGGCCGACGGCGTGACCCTTTCCAACGGCAGCACCACCAAATACATTGGCGATATGGCCCCCGGCACCAGCCAGACCGTTACATATCCCATGCACGCACAAAACAGCTTTACGGGCGGCACAAGCTCGGTGAGCGTGAGCCTTTCGGCCAACGGCAAAACCACCGGCGGCGGCGCACAGGCCACCGGCACCACCGTTACGGTGCCCATCATTCAGCCCGAGCGCTTTGAAATTTCCAATATGGAAATTCCCGAAACCATGGTGGCAGGGGAAGAAAACTACGGCAGCATCACCTTTGTGAACAAGGGCAAAAACGAGCTTTCCAACATGACCGTTACCATTGCCGGCAGCAACCTGCAGGAGCCCGAGCAAAGCAACTATGTGGGCAATCTGGCCGCAGGCACCGAGCAGAGCGTGGATATCAATCTGTGCGCACTGCAGGCAGGCACGGTGGAAGGCACCATCACCATTGTATACGAGGATACTTCCGGGCAGGAAGTTTCGGTGACACGCAATTTCAGCGCCACAGTAGAGGATGCCCCCACATGGGACGACCCCGGTATGATTGACCCCGGTATGCAGGATATGCCCGAAGAAACCAAGCCGGGCCTGCCCGTTTGGGGCTGGGCGCTGATCGCCGCAGCCGTGGCAGCACTGGGCTTTGCGGGCTTTAAAGTGGCCAAAAAGCGCAAAGCCGCTAAATCGCAGGAGGAAAACGATGCGGATTTCTGATTTGCTCCGCCTTTCGTTGGATAATCTCAGGCGGCGCAAGGGGCGCACAGCGCTGACGGTGATCGGCGTTGTGGTGGGTACCTGCGCCATAGTGGTCATGATCAGCCTTGGCATTGCCGTGAATGCGCAAAACGAAGAAATGCTGCAGTCGTGGGGCGATCTGACCATGATCCAGCTGTATAACTATTCCAGCAGCACCGAAAATGCGCTGGACGATGCTCTGGTAGAGCGCATTCGCAGCACGCCCCATGTTACGGCGGTGACCCCCTATTACCAGCCGGAAAACCTGAACGGCAGCATCAAAGCGGGCACGAACGGCCGCTACGAAACCTATCCGTATAATATTTACGGTCTGGACGAAGCCAGCATGGAGCCCATGGGCTTTGCGCTGCAAAGCGGCACATGGCTTACCGATGTGGGCAGCCTTGGCAAAAACAAGATCCCTGTGCTGGTGGGCGAGGAATTTGGCTATAACTTCGAGGATACCAAGCGCAGCTACAACAGCAACTCCCGCTATCGCTATTCCGGCCAAACCGATAAAAACGGCAATCCGCTGCCCCCCTTTGTGGACCCGCAGAACGCCCGCATGACCCTGCAGCTGAAGGACGATCAGGGCAATGTGAAGGAAACCTACGAGCTGGTGGTAATGGGCACGCTGGTGGGGGATTACAGCAAGGATTACATGACGGTGGGCGGCCTGGTAATGCGGCTGCAGGATGCCCGCAAGCTGACCGCTGCATCCGACCGCCTTGCCAAGCGCACCAGCAAAAAAGAAGTTACCTATCAACAGATCAATATCAAGGTGGACGAGGTGGACAATGTGGCCGAGGTGGAAAAGGGCCTGCAGGACGAAGGCTACAACACCAACTCGATGACGCAGATCCGCGAGGAAATGCAAAAGAATGTGGCGCAGAGCCAGATGATTCTGGGCAGTTTGGCGGCCATCAGCCTGCTGGTGGCGGCGCTGAACATTATGAACACCATGACCATGGCCATCTACGAGCGCACGCGCGAGATCGGCGTTATGAAGGTGCTGGGCTGCAAGCTGTGGTACATTCGCTCCATGTTCCTGGCCGAAAGCGGCGCCATTGGCCTTTTGGGCGGCGTGGTGGGCGTGGCCATCAGCCTTGCCATCAGTGCTGTGCTGAACAATTTAACAGCGATCATGGGCCTTTTGGGCGGCAGCATCGACCTTTCGGGCCTCAGCAGCGCCTTTGGCGGCATGGGCGGCATGGGCGGCAAAATTTCCATCATTCCGCCATGGCTGATCCTGCTGGCACTGGTATTTGCCACGCTGGTGGGCCTTGTTTCGGGCATTGCCCCGGCAGGCCGCGCGGTGAAGATCAGCTCGCTGGAAGCCATTCGCCACGATTAAAAATAAAAACACAACACCATCACGCATTCCCGGTATACCGTTTGGTATGCCGGGAATTTTTTATGCCAAAAGCAGTGCTTTCACCCACAGAAAGAAAAATTTGCATCGATACCGTAAAATTTTACTTTTATTTTACGCTGTGCTGGCTGCCTAATTTACACGCGATCCGTATAATGAATGACAGGCAAAGAAAAATCCTAAAGAAAAATCCTAAAGAAAAATGTGTTTTCAGGAGAGGAGAAACCAATGAATCTTAAAAAAATCCTTTGCGGCACGCTTGGCGCAAGCCTGCTGCTGTCGTCCACTGCCTGTTCTGCCGCACCGGCACAGAATGCAGCCCCCGCAGCATCCGCCGTTAGCCAAACACAGGCGCAATCGGAAAATGCCGCCCAAACCAAGCAGGCAGCCAAAGCGCCCAAGTATGTGTTTCTGTTCATCGGCGACGGCATGAGCTATCCGCAGTTTCAGGCAGCCTCCGACTATCTCGGCGCACTGGACGATCCCGACTATGTGAAAGCACTGCCCAGCATCGACTATGAAAAGCGCGAGGGCGAGCTGAACGGCCCCAAGCGCCTGAATTTTATGAACTTTGATGTGGCGGGCTCTGCTGTGACCTATGATTCCTGCAGCTTTGCGCCGGACTCGGCTTCCACCGCCACCTCCATTGCCACCGGCTACAAGACTTATTCCGGCATGATCAATGTGGACCTCACCGGCTCCACGCCTTATGAAACCATTGCGGAAAAGCTTCATAGCCAGAAGGGCTGGAAGGTGGGTATCGTCAGCTCGGTCAACCTCAACCACGCCACTCCCGCTGCCTTCTATGCCCATCAGGCCAGCCGCAACAATTACTACGAGATCGGCGAGGAGCTGGTGAACTCCGGCTTTGAATATTTTGCAGGCGGCGGCCTGAAAAAGGTCACCGGCCCCGACAAGGATAAAACCAGCCTGTATGATCTGGCCGCCAATGCGGGTTATAAGGTCACTTACACGCAGGCCGATGCCGAGGCCGTTACCGCGGCGGACGGCAAGGTGATCCTGATCGACGAGCATCTGGCAGACTCCGACGCCATGGATTACGAAATGGACCGTCAGGACGGCGAATGGGCACTGGCCGATTATGTGAAAAAGGGCATTGATGTGCTGGATAACGATACCGGCTTCTTTATGATGTGCGAGGGCGGCAAAATCGACTGGGCCTGCCATGCCAACGATGCAGGCGCAACTGTGAACGACACGCTGGCTTTGGCCGATGCCGTGCAGGTGGCCATTGATTTTGCCAAGCAGCACGCCGACGAAACGCTGATCCTTGTGACCGGTGACCATGAAACCGGCGGCTTGACCATCGGCTTTGCCGGCACCGACTACGACACATATCTGGACAGTCTGGCCAGCCAGAATATCTCGTATGCCCAGTTTGATGAGCAGTATGTGGAAAAATACAAAGAGAACCACACCAGCTTTGAAGATGCCATGAAGGATGTGGAAAAGCTGTTCGGCCTGAAGCTCTCAGGCGATGAGAACGATCGTCTGGTGCTTACCGACTACGAGGTGCAGCGCCTGCGCACCGCCTATGAATTTGCCATGACAGACCCGGATGTGGAGGAATACACGCAGGAACAGTATGTGCTTTACGGCACCTACAACCCCTTCTCGGTCACGGTCACGCATATTCTGAACAACAAAGCCGGTGTAGACTTTACCAGCTATTCCCACACGGGCCTGCCGGTGGCCGTTTTTGCAAACGGCGCCGGTGAGGATGCCTTCAACGGCTACTACGACAACACCGAGATCTATCAGAAGATGGCTTCTCTGCTGGAAGTAAAGTAACAAAACAGATCATAAAAGCAGAGTAAAACAGGGTGCAACAGGAGTCGGCTTTGGCTGCCTCCTGTTGTGCTGCAATGTATGGAAAATATGAAAACGATTCAAAAAATTACACGATCCAACACATTCTGGCCGGTGGTCGCCTCACTGGTTTTAATGATTGTGCTGCTCCTTCTGCCCACGGGCTATGAGGGGGCGCTTTCGTATCAAAATGCTGACCGTGTGCCCGCCCTGGTTCTTTCCACCGACGAAAGCGATATTTATGACACCGGCCTTGTGCGCACCGGCGACCAGCGCTGCCGGGTGCGCATTCTGGGCGGTAGGTTTGAGGGCACTGAAACCGATGCGGTCAACCGGCTCAGCGGTTCGCTGGCGCAGGACAAGCTGTTTGCCGCCGGAGACAAAGCCTTTGTGGTGGTAAGCCACAGCGATGGAAAGATCACCACCGTGTATATGACCGACCATTGCCGCCTTGGCAAGGAGGCCGTGCTGGCGGGGCTGTTTTTGCTGCTGCTTCTGGGCTTTGCGGGGGCAACGGGCCTGCGCGCCATGATATCCTTTGCGGATACCATCCTCCTGATGTGGAAAATTCTGGTGCCCAGTTTACTGAATGGCTACAACCCTGTTTGGGTATCGCTGGGGCTGGTGATGGTGCTGACAGCAATGATCCTGATGCTGATCTACGGCTGGGACAGGCGCTTTCTCGCAGCGGTATCCGGCGCAGCCCTGGGCATTCTGGTAACAGCGATACTGGGGGCTTTGTTCACCGATCTTTTCAAGATCCATGGCGCTGTGATGGAGTCCAGCGAAAGTCTGCTCTATGCCGGATACCAGTATCTTGACCTGACAAAAATCTTTATCGCTTCCATTTTTCTTGGTTCGTCCGGCGCAGTGATGGATCTTTCGGTGGATATCTGCTCGGCGGTTTACGAGGTGGTGCAGAAAAAGCCGGATATCCGCGCGGGTGAGGCCATCCGCTCGGGCTTTGCCGTGGGGCGCGCAGCCTGCGGCTCTACCACCACCACGCTGCTGCTGGCGTATTCCGGCAGCTACATTGCCCTGCTGATGGTGTTTATGGCGCAGGGCACCCCCGTGGAGCTGATGCTCAACTACAAGTATGTGGCGGCGGAGATCGTGCATACCATTGTGGGTTCGTTTGGCCTTGTCACGGTGGCCCCGCTCACGGCGATCACCAGCGGATTTCTGCTGACTCGCCGCGCACCGGGCCGCGTGCGTGCCGAAAAAACACAAAGTGAAGCCTGAGCAGGGCTTTGCCTGCAAAATTTCATAAGCAGAAAAGAGGAAAAAACAATATGAAGTACAAAACCATGGTGACCGACTATGCACCCAAGGCAAAGAAAATGGCCGCAGCGGTGGAAAAAACCGCCAACGAATGCGCACAGAACGGCTGGGAGCTGGTAACCTTTTCCATTACCAATTCCTCCAAGGGTATTCTGGTGTTCCGCCTGCCGGAAAACCTGCCCGAAGAAACCGCCGAGGCAGCCGGTGAGGAAGAATGAAACAGGCCATTATTGATATAGGCTCCAACTCGATCCGCCTGACGCTGTATGAGATCGAAAACAGCAGCTTTAAAATTTTATTCCGCGAAAAAATCATGGCGGGCCTGGCCGGATATGTGGAAAACGGCGCTCTCAGTGCGGAAGGCATGGAATGCGCGTGCGCCGGGCTGCTCACCTTCCGCAGCATTCTGCAAACGCTGCACATTGAGCATATCAGCGTGTTTGCCACGGCATCGCTGCGCAATATTTCCAACACACAGCAGGCGCTGGGCATCATTCGGGCCGCCACCGGCTATTCTGTCGAGGTGCTGTCCGGCGAAAGCGAGGCCCTGCTGGGCTATGCGGGCGCTATGCAGGAATTGCATCTGCGCAGCGGCGCGTTTTTGGATATCGGCGGCGCAAGCACAGAGATCGTTACTTTTGACGAAGGAAAGCCGGTGGATTTCGCCAGCTTTCCCATTGGCTCGCTCAGCCTGTACCGGCGCTGTGTAAAAAGAATTCTGCCGGGGCAGGGCTCGCTCAAGCGGCTGCAGCAGGAGATCGACAAAACCATACAGCCCGGCCATGCCGCGCTGGCAGAGCGCCCGCTGCTGGTGGGCGTTGGCGGCACGGCGCGCGCTGCGTTTAAGCTGGCGCAGCACTATTATAAAATTTCGAGTGATTGCCACACCATAACCGCCGGGCAGCTAAACGGCCTGTGCAGCTTTTTGTGCAGCGGCAAAAAAGAAGCCAGCGATCTCATCTTGCGGTTAGAGGCAGAGCGCATTCACACACTGGTGCCGGGCGTGCTGATCTTGCAGCATATTTTTCAGCTGTTCGGCGCACAGCAGCTGATCATCAGCAAATACGGAGTTCGGGAAGGATACCTATGCAAAAAAATACTTCAAAACAATATTGTTATACCCAAAACAGAGAACTAAGCTGGCTGCGCTTTAACCAGCGCGTGCTGGAGGAATCGGCCGATCCCACGGTGCCGGCCTTGGAGCGGCTCAAGTTTGTTTCGATTTTTTCTAGCAATCTGGATGAATTTTTCATGGTGCGCGTGGGCAGCTTGTTCGATCTTGCCCGCATGACACCCGATGAAACGGACAATAAAACCGGCCAGACCCCGGCGGAGCAGCTGCACCATATTTATCGTGCGGTGCCGGGCCTGCTTGCCATGAAAGAGCAGATCTGCACAGCGGTGATGGAGCAGCTTGCCCAAAGCGGCATACAGGATGCCCTGCCGGAGGCACTGGAGGCCGACGAGCTCAAGCAGGTGAACCGTTTTTTCAAAACCGATCTGCTGCCGGTGCTTTCGCCCATTCTCATTGGGCCCAACCATCCGGTGCCGCATTTGGTGAATAAGCGGCTTTACGCGGCGGCTTTGCTGGAAAACAAAAAGGGCCGCAGGGCGCTGGGCATTGTGCCGGTGCCGGACAATGCGCCGCCCTATCTGATGCTTTCGGGGCAAAAGCGCTTTGTGCGCACCGAAAATATTCTGCTGCGCTGGCTGCCAACTCTGTTTGATGCCTACAATGTGAAGGAAAGCTGTATTCTGGCGGTAACGCGCAACGCGGATATCAGCTTTGACGATGAAAAATTTGAGGACAGCGAAGAGGATTTTCGCCGTCAGATGCAAAAGCTGCTGAAGCAGCGCGACCATCTGGCCGTGGTTCGGCTGGAACTCAGCGCACCGGTATCGCAGGAGTTTCAAAAGCTGCTGTCCTCGGTGATCCGGGTGGAAAACCGCCAGATCTTTGTGGATCGCTGCCCGCTGAATATGCGGTATGTGTTTCGCCTGGCGGGAGAATTGCCCAAAGAAATTTCTGCCCGGCTGCTGTATACGCCCTACCGCCCCCGCTGGGCAGAGGATCTGTATCCCGGCCAGCCCATGATCCAGCAGATCCAGCAGAAAGACCGACTGCTGTTTTATCCCTACGATTCGGTAGAGCCTTTTTTGCGGCTGCTGAATGAAGCCGCAGAAAACCCGAAGGTGCTTTCCATCAAAATCACGATCTACCGGCTGGCTTCCTCCTCACGCATTGCGCAGGCGCTTTGCCGCGCGGCGGAAAACGGCAAGGAAGTGCTGGTGCTCATGGAGCTTCGTGCTCGTTTTGATGAAGAAAACAATTTAACATGGTCAAAAATGCTGGAGGAATCGGGCTGTCAGGTGATCTATGGCACCGAGGGCTTTAAATGCCACAGCAAAATTTGCCTGATCACGCTGCGCAGCCACAACAAAACCGGGTATATCACGCAGGTCGGCACCGGCAACTACAACGAAAAAACCAACGCCATGTATACCGACCTTAGCTTTATGACGGCCGATCATGCGATCGGTGAGGATGCGGCGGCGTTTTTCCGCAATATGCTGGTCAACAAGCTGGACGGTGAATACAAGCAGCTGTGCGTGTCGCCGTTCGGCATTAAAACGATGCTGCTGCATCATATCGACCGCCAGATCGAGCAGGGGAAAAACGGCTATATCTGCATCAAGGCAAACTCGGTCACCGAGCGCGAGGTGATCGACAAGCTGGCCGAGGCTTCGCGCGCCGGGGTGGAGGTGCAGCTGATCATTCGCGGCATCTGCTGCATTTTGCCGGGCGTTCCCGGAGAAACGGAAAACATTCATGTAACCAATGTGGTGGGCCGCTTTTTGGAGCACGCCCGCATTTACCTGTTTGGCCGCGGGGAAAGCGCCAAAATGTTTATTTCCTCGGCCGATCTGATGACAAGAAACCTCAACCGCCGGGTAGAGATCGCCTGCCCGGTGCGGGATGTTCAGCTGCGTGCCCAGCTTAGATGGATCCTGGATTCCCAGCTTCGCGACACAGCAAAGGCATCGCTCATGCTGGCCGACGGCACGTATTGCCGCAAGCACAGCGCGGCTGCCTTTGACTCGCAGGATGATTTTATCCGGGAATCTCCGCATATTCCTGCCGAGCCGATCCGAGAAAAAACGGGGCTGCTGCAGCGGCTGAAGCGGCTTTCCCAAAAAATGCTGCGTGCCGGATAAGCCTACTTTGCCCGGCACAAAAAACCGGCGGAGGCAGCCAAAACTGCCTTCGCCGGTTGCTTTTTATGTGGGCGGCAAATGCTTACCGTGCAATTTTAAATACGGCCTTGATGCTGCCCTCACAGTCTGCCGTGCGAATGTTGCTTTTGTGCGCTTCCTCCACCATAAACACGGCAAAACGCTCAGGGTCAAGCACACCGGCGCAGCTGGGGGTGCCCTTGTACAGCGCATAGTCTTTTTCTTCGTTGTAGGCCTCGGTTTCTTCCACATCCTCCAGCGCTACCTGAAACAGCTGGCTGCCGTCCAAAACGATCTGCAGGTCCATATATTTGCTGTGGGTCTCAAAATCCACGGAGGAATCCTCGGCGGCGGGGCATTCCATCACATTCACATAAATATCCTCGCCCTGAATTTCAGTGCGGCCCATGGGCAGATCGTCCAGCCCGTTTTCCATGATCCATTCAATGCAGGTATCCAGATTTTCAAACAAGCCGGTGTATTGCTCCAGATTGTCCAGTCGATCATACAGCATAAAAGCGTTCTCCTTTAATGAAAGATGTTTTTTAGATTATACCCCAATCCGGCGGCAAATGCCAACTCTAAACGCCCTTTTCAGAAATGCCAAATGGGTGTATAATAAATCTGTAAAGTTTTAAAAGGCACAAATGGTGAGCCTTATGGTTTAATTTTCCATTTACTGAATACGGTTTAAGTGTTAGTATATGGTCAGAAAACAAAAAGCATAATAGCTTTTCTGCAACGATTATACAAATTTTAGATGGGAGTGTGCATTATGGCAATTTTGGTAAGCGGCGGTGCCGGCTATATTGGCAGCCACACCTGCATTGAGCTGCTCGCAGCCGGGTATGACATTGTGGTGGCGGATAACTTTTACAATTCCTGCCCCGAGGCTGTGCGCCGTGTAAAGCAGATCGCAGGCAAGGACTTCCGTTTTGTGGAAGCCGACATGACGGATAAGGCACAGGTGGAAAAAATCTTTGCCGAAAACCCCGATATTGATTCGGTGATCCAGTTTGCGGCCTATAAGGCTGTGGGCGAAAGCGTTTCCAAGCCCATTGAATATTATTCCAACAACCTCAACTGCACCCTGAACATTCTGGATGTGATGCGCCGTTATAACTGCAAAAACTTTGTGTTCTCCTCCAGCGCAACGGTGTATGGCGATCCTGCCAGTGTGCCCATCCGTGAGGATTTCCCCGTGGGCGGCACCACCAACCCCTACGGCACCACCAAGGCTTTCACCGAGCGCATTCTGGAAGATGTGTGCAAGGCCGATCCCACGCTGAATGTGGCCCTTCTGCGTTACTTCAACCCCATCGGTGCGCATGAATCCGGCCTGATCGGTGAGGACCCCAACGGCATTCCCAACAACCTGTGCCCCTACATTGCCAAGGTGGCCGTGGGCAAGCTGCCCGTGGTGCATGTGTACGGCAACGATTATCCCACGCCCGACGGCACCGGTGTGCGCGATTATATCCATGTGGTCGATCTGGCCCGCGGCCATGTGGCTGCCATCAAAAAGCTGCAGACCGGCTGCGGCCTGTTCATCTGCAACCTGGGCACCGGCCACGGCTACAGCGTGCTGGATGTGATCAAGGCATTCAGCAAGGCCTGCGGCAAGGAGCTGCCTTATCAGATCGACCCGCGCCGCCCCGGCGACATTGCCGAGTGCTGGGCCGACCCCGCCAAGGCCAAAAAAGAGCTTGGCTGGGAAGCACAGTACGGCATTGATGAAATGTGCCGTGACAGCTGGAACTGGCAGAAAAACAACCCCGACGGCTACAACACCAAGAACTGATCAGATAAAAAAGCTGCTGCACGAATTTTCGTGCAGCAGCTTTTTGCATAAGGCTCAGCGCAGCATAAGCGCCATATCCTTTTCGCCAAAGCCAATGGCAGCAAAGTCTTTTTCTTCAAAAGCATTGCCATGGCAGAACATCATCATGTTGTTGGCCTCCATCCAAGGGGCCGATTCACAGCGATCGGGAGAAAAATCATCGATCAGGGCCAGCACCTTGTCAATGTAATCGGCACCCAGCGGCTCATACCAGTGCGCGCCGTAAATATCCACAAAGCCGCCGTGTGCTTTGGTGCGCTCCAGTGCAGCGCGGTATTGGCTCAGCGGCTGCCCGGCCATCAGAAGCACGCGCTTTAAAATGGCATCGCCGCTGAATAAAAACCGGGTCTGGCTGTCGATCAGCACCATGCTGCCGGGGGTGTGGCCTTCCAGCCGCAGCACCTCAACGCTGCGCCCGCCCAGATCCAGCACAGAGCCCTCCTGCAAAAAGGCAAAGCGATAATCCGGCAGGGCCTTTACCATGTCGCAGCGCTCACGCTCGGGCGGCTGCGGAAAATACATGGGCGCGATGGTTTCGCGCTCTCCCTCCAGAATATACACGGTGCCGAACTGCTGGTTTCCGCCCGAATGGTCGGGGTGAACATGAGAATTCAGGCACAGCACCGGTTTGTCGGTCAGGCTTTCCACCTCGGCCTTCAAATCGGCATTGCCATAGCCGGTGTCCAGCAAAATGGCTTTTTCCCGGCCCACGATCAGATAGCAGATCACATAGCCCCAGCCCGGCAGGCGGCCGGGGCCGGGCAGGTAGCCCGGGCACTGAATGGCATAGGTGTCGGGTGCGATCTGCCAGTGTTTAAAAGCTTGCTGCATACAAATAATACCCTCTTTTCCTTAATTTGTGCTGCACCTGAAAAAATCATGGCCGGGCCTCTCCTTCAACCGGCGGTGCAGAACAATTTTATTATAACACAGCACACGCACAGCAAAAAATATTTTTTTGCATCTGGGGCTGCCTCAAAGTGCTTCCCCAATGGTGGTTTCCGGAAAATAATGGGCCAGAATCTCCTGCCAGCCCGCGCCCTGCTCGGCCATCAGGCGCGCACCCCATTGGCTAAGCCCCACGCCGTGGCCGTATCCGTGTGTGGAAACAAAAAAATTCCCGCCCGACAGACTGACTGAAAAACAGTTGCTGCGCAGCCCCAGCGCCTGCCGCAGCTTTACTCCCGCCACGCTTTGGCCGCATATTTCGATGCTGCGCACATAGCCGGTGTCATACCATTGGGTTTCGCCGAACCAGCCGCTGGCATCGCCGCCGGGCGTAATGCCCAGCTGGGCCGAAAGTGCATCGGCCATCTGCTGCGGGGTAAACTCCACACTTTGGGCAAAGCCCTCGGCGTTTTTGTCCAGCGGGCTGTCCACCCCCTGCAGATAGGGCAGGGCCTGTTCCCACACATTCTGGCTTGCTTCGGTGCGGCCCCGGCTGATGGCATGGTAGCAGGCTGCTGCCGGGCGGCCATCATAAAGCACCAGCGCATGGAGAACCTGTGCGGCCAGGGCCTGCAGCTTTTCTTCAAATTCCTGTGCGTGCTCTCCCCAGCGTGCCGCGCGCACCTCGGGCGTAAGGTAGCCCTGCATACGCGCAGGCGCAACACCGATCCACCCGGCAGCAGGGTCTTCACAGTGCTCTTTCTGATACAGCACAAAGCTGTGGCTGGCAACCATCTGCGCCAAAAGGGCCTGCTCGGGCCATGTGGCGGGCATTTCGCTGGCCGCTGCCCCCACCAGATATTCCTGCACGGCGGGGGTCAAAAGCGCGCCGGTGTCACTGTCCTGCAGCAAAATCGTTCCTTCGGCGGGCGCGGCATCCGGGGCAGGGGAGGGCGGAACCGCTTCGGAAGATGCCGCCTCGGACGGTGCGCCGGGCATGGACTCAGCTGCGGGCAAAACAGGCCCGGAAAAAGCCTCGGCAGCGGCGGCGCTTGCCTGCGGCAAAAGGCATATCAGCGGCAAAAGCCCCACCAGCAGCAACAGAAACAAAGCATACAGCACCACTTGTTTCATAAACTCTCCTTGCCGGTACAAGACAATATTCGACTTGCATTTGCAGAAAAAATATGTAAAATGAAAAGTATCGCTTTTCAGCGTGCTGCAAAGCCGTGGGCTTGTACCCCTTGCTGTAATATCTATGCACGCAGAGCCTGCGATATGTCATGCAGAAGGGATCTTGCTATGAAAAAAGTTTCCGTTTGGCCGTTGGTCGTTTTGTATATACTGCTGGGCATTGCCTATGCGGCTGACCGTTTGCTGTTTACCGATCTTTCCACCGGCTTTTCACAGGGCAGCTGCTGGCTGCGCTATGCCGCCGCTGCGGCAGCCCTGCTTGCCATGGCCCCGGCGGTGTGCGCCATTCCCCGAAAAAAACAGCCCCCGCAGGGGGGCAGCCCGTGGGCGCTTATGGTGCTGGCGGCGGTTTGTCTGGCCGGGGCATCGGCCGCGCAGCTGTATCGGCACGGCTTTGCTTTGTCCATACACACCGTTCATGCGCTTTTGCAGCTGGGCACAGCGGTTTATCTGATCCGATTGGCCGTGTGGCGCAAGGGCGGTCATGCCGAAGCCCCGGCGCACAGTGCGCTGTGGGGCATTGGGGCGTGTGCATCGCTGTATCTATTGGTTCCCATGCGGTTTATGCTTCACCAAAGCAGCATTGTGCGTGTGGGCAACACGCTGCACTTGCTTTCGGCCTTGGCGGCGCTTCTGTTTGCCACCGTGTGCTTGCGGCAGGTGTATCTGCCGGGCAGCGTCAGCGCCCGCAAACTGTGTGCCGCCGGGCTGGCTGCATTTCTGCTGTGCAGCTGCCAGGGCGCGGCATCGCTTTTGGTGCCCGCTGCCGGCCAAACGACAGAGGAGTTTTTGCAAGGCCTTGCGCTGGCTGTGATCGGCCTGCTGGGGCTTTGCATGGCCCTGCGCTCAGTCCGGCAGGATCAAGCGCAGCGGCAGCAGTGAAAACGGCGGAGAGCATTGGTCATAGGCCCACAGTGCATAGCGCGGCGGCCGAAGAGCGGCAGTGGGCCCCTTTGGCAGCAGCAGCACGGCGCACAGCCCGCTGCGGGATATCATAAAAAGCATTTGGCCGCCTCGGTCAGCTGCCCAGCGCCTTGCGCTGCGGCAAAGGCTGCGGGGCGGCTTTTTTGCCGCAGGGCAGGGCGAAAAGAGGGCAATGCCCGCAAAGCGGCCCGCTTCGTATGTGCGCATTTGCAGCCCCGGCCCGGGCGTGGGCAGCATCAGCCTGCCCGCTAACCATAAAAGAAAGCAGCCCAGCTCGCCCGGCGCCGCTGCGGCGCACAGCCCTGCCCCGGGCCCGGTGAAGGCCGTGCAATGGCCCGGCTGGGGGCATAGCTGGCCCAAAAGCAGGCATAGCTGTGCCGCACAGTGCGAAATATCGCAGCACACACCGGGCGCGGGGGCGCAGAAAAGCGATTGCCGCCACATCCGGCGCAAAAGCCGCCGCAGCCGTGCCGTGGGCGGCACACCGCGCACCGCGCAGGCGGCCAGCTGCTCGGCCAGTTGGGTTTGATCCAGCAAAATCAGCCCCTTTCTGTGCAGAAAAATCAAAGCCATGCCGCACCCCGGCAAAAGGCCGGGGGCATCGCCATGGATATTGCTGATATAATCATAGTTCTGCCCGTATAATTTGCGGATACTCATAAAACTGCGGGGAAATTTTTGGGAATAAAAAGTAAACGATAATTTTTTAACAAATTAAGGAAAATGCACTTGCAGTTCCGGGCAGAATGAGCTACAATAATAAAAGCCGAAGAAATAAAAATTTATGATTTTATGATTTGGGAGGCAAATTATGTCTGTTAAAGTAGCAATCAATGGTTTTGGCCGTATTGGCCGCCTGGCTTTCCGCCAGATGTTCGAGGCCGAGGGCTATGATGTTGTGGCCATCAACGACCTGACCAGCCCTGCAATGCTGGCACACCTGCTCAAGTACGATACCACTCAGGGCTCTTTCCTGGGCAAGATCGGCGAGAACAAGCACACTGTGGAAGCCACTGAGGATTCCATTATTGTGGACGGCCAGGAGATCAAGATCTATGCTTTCCCTGATGCCAACAACTGCCCCTGGGGCGAGATCGGCGTGGATGTAGTGCTGGAGTGCTCCGGCTTCTATACCAGCAAGGAAAAGGCACAGGCTCACATCAACGCCGGTGCAAAGAAGGTTGTTATCAGCGCTCCTGCCGGCAACGACCTGCCCACCATCGTGTACAATGTGAACCACAACACCCTGACTGCTGATGACAAGATCATTTCTGCAGCTTCCTGCACCACCAACTGCCTGGCTCCCATGACCAAGGCCCTGAATGACTATATGCCCATTCAGGCTGGTGAAATGCAGACCATTCACAGCTACACCGGCGACCAGATGACTCTGGACGGCCCCCAGCGCAAGGGCGACAAGCGCCGCAGCCGTGCCGCTGCAGAGAACATTGTTCCCAACAGCACCGGCGCTGCCAAGGCCATCGGCCTGGTGATCCCCGAGCTGAAGGGCAAGCTGAAGGGCGCTGCACAGCGCGTTCCCTGCCCCACCGGCTCCACCACCATTCTGACCGCTGTTGTCAAGGGTGAGGCTACTGTTGAAGGCATCAATGCCGCTATGAAGGCTGCTGCCAACGAGAGCTTTGGCTACAACACCGAGGAGATCGTTTCCTCCGATATCATCGGCATGACCTATGGCTCGCTGTTTGATGCAACCCAGACCGATGTGATCAACCTCGATAACGGCACCAGCCTGGTCGTGGTGGTTTCCTGGTATGACAACGAGAACAGCTACACCAGCCAGATGGTTCGTACCATTAAGTACTTTGCCGAGCTGTAATTCTTCCCAAGCATAAAATCTGCGCCGCTTCCACTTGGAGGCGGCGCTTTTTGCTTATGAGAACGAAACTAAATTTTATGTTTTAGTAGTATTTTATTGTCCTTTCAAGCGTGGTTGACAGGAAAGTAATTATAGTGTATAGTGTGTATATAGCAACAGCACACCATACAGGAGGTATAATGAACTTGTGAAGATACTAATATCAAACGCCTCTGATTCCCCTCTTTACGAACAGATTAAAGAGCAAATCAAAGACGAAATTTTGAAAGAAGAATTAAAAGAGGGCGATGCGTTACCGTCAATACGGGCCTTTGCAAATGATTTGAAGGTTAGTGTTTTAACCATTAGGCGGGTTTATGAAGAATTAGAGCAAGAGGGCTTTGTTACCAGTCAGGTAGGAATTGGCACATTTGTTTCTACCAGCAATCTTGATTTGCTCCGTGATTCAAAACGACGGCTTGTGGAGCAAAAAATGCTGGATATGATACAGACTGCAAAATCACTTAATATCAGCAAAGACGAGCTTAATTCTATGATGGATATATTATACGAGGAGGATTGAAATGGAATCAATTTTGAAAGTTTCCGATTTGAACAAATCATACGGTAATTTTTCTTTAAGTAATGTCAGCTTTTCTTTGCCTGAGGGGTGCATTACTGGATTTATTGGGGTTAACGGCGCTGGAAAAACAACCACTTTACGGACGATTTTAGAGCTTACTAATCGAACTTCTGGGCATATTGAATTTTTTGGATTGGATATGCAAAGTCATGAGCAGGAAATTAAAAATCGCATCGGCGTTGTTCTTGATGATGGCTATTTTTATGAAGAATTATCTTTAGCTGAAATGAAAAGTATTATCGCTCCGGCCTATACATCGTGGTGTGAACAAGACTTCAAAAACTATCTGGAACGATTCAACCTAAACCCAAAACAAAAAATCAATAGGCAAACGGTTTATCGGCTCTTTTCTTTTTGGTAGCAACTGTGCTGGCAGACACAACAAGACCGTTGAATTCGGCCTTGCGGCGCAGAATGGCGGTTTTGAAATAACGATTTCAGAGCCGCCGTTTTCCTTTTGAAAAATTGGATTTACGGGGGGTGTGGTAAAGTCGCCATTTTTTAAGGATACGGCGGTGTCCGAGGAAGGATCGCCGTGTCCTTTTTGCTTTTTCGCAACGCCCATGATCTTCACCAGTTAAAAAAAGCGTAGCTCCCCCTCCGGGATGTTCTAACCACGAAGGTACAATATATCAGTACTATTCGGATAATACATTTTCGTGCGCCCGAGCGGCTTCATGCCGTCCGGGCGTTTTTGCGTCTATATGGAGCCTCGGGCCAACTTGGCCCGAAGTCCAGCCCCGGTGCCGCTCTCCGCCGCCTTCCGTTTCGGCTACTCGTCAACATCCAACACCGAAACGGAGGTACACAATGAAGGAAATCAATTTGCGGGAATTTTACCCGTGGTATATGGAAGATGTTATGGTCGAAGTCACGGAAGAAGTTGCGGAAGAACTGCTGGCGGGTCAGAGGTACATTAAGGCCAGCCGCCGTCGTATCTATCGCAATAAGGCGCACTACTCGCTGGATGCCGAGGACGGCATTGAATATTCTGCTTGCTTCTCTAACCCTTCTCCGCAAGAACTGATCGAGCGCATGGAACGCTTCGAGCATATCTGCCATGCGCTGAATAGTCTGCCTGACGCACAGGGCCAGCGGGTGTTTGAGCACTATCTGCTGAACCACTCGGTCAAAGCGATTGCTGTCGCCGAAGGTGTGACGGAAAGGGCCATCAACGCCGCCATCCAGCGTGGCTTGCAAGTTTCCCGGAAAAACGGGTATAATAGCACCATCGGCTGTACGCCGCACATTGCCTTGGCGGCGGCTTTGGGCCGGGGCGCGGGGGCCGGCTTTTGCAGGCGCCGTATACCATTTCGCTTTGCCCCATGGTATAATATTCTTACTGCCGGAAACGCAGCCAACAGATACTCCATACAACAATCAAGGAGGGCATGCTTTTGAACCGTGAACCGCTTGTCAGCATCATTGTGCCGGTGTATAACGCACAGGCGCATATTGCCCGCTGCATCGAAAGCATACGCAAACAAACCTATCAGAATATCGAAATTATTTTGCTCAACGACGGCAGCAACGATGTAAGCTTGCCCATTTGCCAGATGTTTGCCGATGTAGAGCCGCGCATTGTGCTGGTGGATAAAAAGAACAGCGGTGTGTCGGCCACACGCAATCTGGGCCTGAAACTGGCGCAGGGCGAATATTTGCAGTTTGCAGACAGCGATGATTACCTGCAGCCCGATGCCACCCGCCTGATGGTGGAAAAGGCCGTGCAGTACAATGCGGATATGGTGATCGCGCACTACAACCGCATCGACCCGCCCAGCGAAAAAGCGGAAAAGCTGCTGGATAAGCTGGCAAACCGCAAAAATGATCCCGGCCTTGCGCCCGAAGCCCCGCTTTTACCCGATACAGTGACCACCTACGGCTTTTTGCCCGAGGGATTTTTGACCAAGCAGCAGTTTGCCGAGGGCCTTATGAAAGAGCCCGCCAGCTTTTACTACGGCGTGATGTGGAACAAGCTCTACCGCGCCGATATTGTGCGCCAGCACGATCTGCAGTGCAGCGAAGAGCTTGCCTGGAGCGAGGATTTTCTGTTTAACCTTTCTTTTATCGAGTATGCCCAGCGTTTTTATTCGCTGGCCGAGCCGGTGTACAACTATGTGCAGAACCCGCAAAGCATCTGCCACACACAGATCAAGCCTATCTCTATGGTGAAAACCAAGCTGGAGCTGTTCAATTACTACCGCGAGCTTTACCAGCAGCTGGGTCTGTATGAGGATAACAAGCTGCAGATCTATAAATATCTGGTTGCCGGGGCGGAGGGCTCTGTGCCCACGGCAAGCGAACTGAAAGAAACCTTAAAGGAAAATCTGGAAACGCTGAAAGAAACCGTGCAGAATAACGAATAAAACTTTGGGCATATCCGCAAAAGCCCCCAGCCAGACGGGCAGGGGCGCAGGGGGTGTGTTTTGCTTGCAAAGGCTGCCATGCCGCTTTGGATATGGCAGCCTTTTTTCTGATTTTTGTAAAAATGTTGCCTGCCGGGTTGGCAAATGCCATGCATAGGAGTACAATAGGAATATACGATTAAAAGTGCAGCCAAAAAGCACTTTTGGCGTAAAGCATGGAACTTGGAAGCGCTTTTGCGGCAGGGATAGAGCAATGCCGCCAAAAACGGCTTCTTGGGCAATTTGGGAGGTATAAAATGCGACATTTGCTAAGCCCCTTGGATCTGTCGGTAGAAGAGATCGACGGCCTGATCGATGTGGCAAAGAAAATCGAAAAGAATCCGAAAGCATTCCGTCATGTGGCAGACGGCGAGCGCCTGGCCACGCTGTTTTACGAGCCCAGCACACGCACCCGTTTAAGCTTTGAAAGCGCCATGCTCAATCTGGGCGGCACGGTGATCGGCTTTTCCGGCGCCAGCAACTCCAGTGCCTCCAAGGGCGAAACCGTGGCCGATACGGTGCGGGTGGTGGGCTGCTATTCCACCATTATTGCCATGCGCCATCACAAGGAGGGCGCGCCCATGGTCGCCAGCCAGTTTTCGCCGGTGCCCATCATCAATGCAGGCGACGGCGGCCATCAGCACCCCACCCAAACCCTCACCGACCTGCTCACCATTGCCCGCGAAAAGGGCCGCTTGGATCATTTGACCATCGGCCTTTGCGGCGACTTGAAATTTGGCCGCACCGTACATAGCCTGATCACCGCACTGGTGCGCTATCCGGGCGTAAAATTTGTGTGCGTAAGCCCCGAAGAGCTGCGCCTGCCGGATTTTGTGCGCGAGGATGTGCTGGAAAAGAACCATGTTCCGTATAAAGAAGTGGACAATCTGGAAGATGTTATGCCGGAATTGGACATTTTGTATATGACCCGTGTGCAGCGTGAGCGCTTTTTCAACGAAGAAGATTACCTGCGCCTGCGTGACCGCTATATTCTGGACGGCGAAAAAATGAAGCTGGCCCCCCAGAATATGATCGTGCTGCATCCGCTGCCCCGCGTAAACGAGATCAGCCTGGAAGTGGATAACGACCCGCGCGCAATGTACTTTAAGCAGGCGCAGTACGGCGTGTATATCCGTATGGCGCTCATCATGTTCTTGCTTGGTTTGGAGGTGCCCGAAGTATGATCAACATCAGTGGAATCGAAGCAGGTTATGTGATCGATCATATCGCCAGCGGCAAATGGCGCTTGGTTTACGATATGCTGCAGCTTGACAAAGTGGAGGGGCAGGTGGCCATCATCACCCACGCCAACAGCAGCAAATACGGCAAAAAGGACATCATCAAGGTAGAAGGCCTGATCCCGCTCAACCTGGAACTTTTGGGCTTTTTGGATCATAATATCACGGTGGCTGTGGTCAAGGACGGCAAGCTGGTCGAGAAAAAGCACCTTTCTCTGCCGGAAGAAGTCGAGGGTGTGGCTACCTGCCATAACCCCCGCTGTATCACCAGCGAAGAACGCGGTTTAAAGCAGATCTTTGTGCTGCGTGACAGAGAAAAACGGGTGTATCGCTGCAAGTATTGCGAGGAAAAGCTGGAGGATTTCAAATGAACCTGAAAGGAAGAAATTTCTTAAAGCTGCTGGATTTTACCCCTGAGGAGATCGAGGCAATGCTGGATCTTGCAGCGGATCTCAAGGCAAAAAAGAAGGCCGGCATTCCCCACGATACCCTGCGGGGCAAAAACATTGCGCTGATTTTTGAAAAAACCAGCACCCGCACCCGCTGCGCCTTTGAGGTGGCCGCCCATGATCTGGGAATGCAAACCACCTATCTTGACCCCAGCGGCAGCCAGATCGGCAAAAAGGAGAGCATTGCCGATACCGCGCGCGTGCTGGGCCGTATGTTTGACGGCATCGAGTACCGCGGCTACGGGCAGGAGATCGTAGAGCAGCTAGCCCAATATTCCGGCGTGCGCGTGTGGAACGGCCTTACCAACGAGTTTCACCCCACCCAGATCCTGGCCGATTTTCTGACCATCCGTGAGCATTTCGGCAAGCTGAAGGGCATCAACTTTACTTACATGGGCGATGCCCGCTACAATATGGGCAACAGCCTGATGGTGGGCTGTGCCAAAATGGGGCTGCATTTTACGGCCTGTGCCCCAAAAAAATATTGGCCCGATGAGCAGCTGGTGGCCCAGTGCCGCGCCATTGCTGCCGAAACCGGCGCAACCATTCGCCTTACCGAAGACCCCATGCAGGGCAGCCGCGGCGCGGATGTGATCTACACCGATGTGTGGGTGAGCATGGGCGAGCCTGTGGAAGTGTGGGAAGAGCGCATTGCCGACCTGGCACCCTATCAGGTGAACAAGGCCCTGATGGACAATGCAGGCCCGCAGGCCCGCTTTATGCACTGCCTGCCCGCTTTCCACGACCATAAAACCGCCGTTGGCAAGCAAATGGGCGAGCGCTTTGGCCGGGATGCCATGGAAGTGACCGACGAGGTGTTTGAGGGCAGTCAGAGCATTGTATTTGACGAAGCCGAAAACCGTATGCACACCATCAAGGCTGTTATGGCAGCTACACTGTAAAAAAACCGCCGCACGAGCGCTTTGGCGCCGTGCGGCGGTTTGGTTTTACAGGACTATGCAGGTTGTGCGGGAACTGCAAAAACTGCGGCGAGCAGGATACGGCATCTCAGCGCTGCAATAATTCCGGAACCATCCTCGAAAAAAGATCAGCCAATGCCAAAGCTGCCTGTGAACGGTATTTCCCGATCGGCCAGGCTAATGCAAGATCCAAATAGCAGCCGGTTTGATTTACACGAAGATAGCGAAACGGATCGCGCACAACACGGCAGGAACGATAGGTGAAAGCAAGCCCCATGCCTTCGCGGGCCATGGCAGCGGCAAAGGAAGCGGAAAGGGAAGTGTCTGACCCAAGCGGTTCTACGGCTGCATCACGCAGGGCCTGCCGCGCCACCCGCCCTAAAACGGTGTTCGGAGGCCCCAAAATATATTCAAATGGCGCAGTGTCCTTTAAATCGATCCATAACTGCTGCGGTTCCTCTTTACAGATATGTGCAAATGCCATAACCGGATGATCGGCGGTGGTGGCCAGCATAATTTCATCCCGCATCAGAAAATCCGTGTCGTGCTGGATACGCACAGGCGGGGCAGCAATCAGAGCCAGATCCAAAAGTCCCTCCAGCAGTTGATCCTCTAAATCGATGCTGTCCATTTCACTGATCTGAACATGGATGCCCGGATAAAGAGCGCGAAAACGCTTTAAAACAGGGGGCAGTAAATAAGTGCCGCGATAGGTGCTGACTCCCAAAAGGATCGTGCCGCTTTTTAGCCCTTCAATATCGGCTGCTTCGCTGCAAGCTGCACGATATTGCTGTAAAATTTGCCGGGCGTGGGCAATAAAGGCTTCTCCGGCAGCGGTGGGGCGAACGCCGCGTGCGGTGCGCACAAAAATGGGGGTTCCCAAATCCTGCTCTGAAATGCGTATTGCCTGGCTCAGACTGGATTGTGCCATGAAAAGTTTTTCGGCTGCGCGTGAGATACTTCCTTCATTGGCAACGGTTACAAGGTATTTTAATTCTTTCAGATCCATGAAACAGTCCTCGTTTTGCATAGCCATCGGATTTTCCGATATGCTATATCTGAAATTTTGGCTTTCTCCTATATTAAACTTAGTATAAAATAAAAACAGCAAAAATGCAACGCCGTGAAAACCGCGCGGCACGGCATTGCATGAGGTTATAAGAAGAACCGGACCAGATACGAAAAAGGAGAAACGAGTATGACAAAGGATCTGATGAAGGGCGTGATCGATATGCACGTTCACACCAATCCCGATCTGCGCCTGCGCGCGTATGATGATTTTGAACTTATGGAAGCTGCCATCCGGGTGGGGGCGCGTGCCATTGTGATCAAAACCCATCAGGGAACCACGATGGATCGCGCTTATCTGTGCAACCGCCACAACAAGATCGTGCACGGTGAAACCAACAACTTTACTATGTTCGGCAGCATTACACTCAATCGTGTGGTGGGCGGCATCAATCCCAAGGCTGTGGATGTTGCGCTGAAGCTGGGCGCAAAAGTGGTGTGGCTGCCCACACAGTCGGCAAAAAATCACATGATGAAAATGAATCAGGATATCAGCCAGTGTGTGGAAGTAGTCAGAGATGGCAAAATTGTGCCGGAACTGCGCAGCGTACTGGAGCTGGTGCGAGATCATAATGCGGTGTTGGGCACGGCTCATATTGCACCGAACGAGATTTTTACCGTGGTGGAAGAAGCACGAAAGATCGGCGTAAAAAACATTGTGATCACGCATCCTGAATGGTGGATCGTGGGCATGAGCCTGGAAGATCAGATTCGCTTGGTGAAGGATTATGATGTGATTCTGGAACGATGCTATGCACAAAACATGGGCGGCGGCAAGTACAAAAGCAATCTGGCCGATAATTTGTCCGTGATTCGTGAAGTGGGATATAAGAATGTGATGGTGGATACCGACGGCGGCCAAACCGAAAATCCTCATTGGGAACTGGCGCTGGCAGAGTATATGCAATATTTGCTGGATCACGGCATCCCCGAAGAGCAGGTATTCCACATGACACACACCATTCCGGCACAGCTGCTGGGCATTGAACAGGAGGCTGCATCATGCTGAGTATTATTTTGGTCGCCTCCATTGCGGTGGCTGTGGTATTGGGATACAAAACCAAAATCAACACGGGCTTTTTCTGCATTGCGTTTGCCTATTTTATCGGCTGTTTCGGCATGGGCTTAAAGCCTAAAGAACTGATTGCGTGCTGGCCTGTAAGCACCATGTTCGTGATTTTGTCGGTTTCGCTGTTTTATAATTTTGCAGCAGCCAACGGAACACTGGAAAAAATGTCGGGCAGCCTTTTGTATATGTGCCGCCGCTTTCCCGGAATGCTGCCGTTTGCATTGTTCTTTGTGGCGCTGATCCTGTCTGTGATGGGAGCAGCCTATTTTACGGTGCTGGCATTTTTGGCACCGATCACGCTGATGATCTGTGAGGAATCCAACATGGATAAGCTTACAGGTGCGGCGGCTATCAACTGCGGTGCGTTGGCGGGCGGCAACTTCCCCACAGCATCGCTGGGCGTTGTGTTCCGCGGATTGATGGAAACTGCTTACGAGGCCGAGCCCACGATGTCGGTTCCCAATTCTTTCAGCGAAGAGATCGTGGTATTTGCACTTTCTGTGGTTTTTTCTCTGATTCTGATCGCCATTCTGCGATTTGGATTTAAAAGCAATCGCAACATCGGTAAGGGCGTTACCTTTAAAAAACCGGAAGCATTTGACAGCAAGCAAAAAACCACTCTTACCCTGATGCTTATTATGATGCTGATCGTGCTGGTGTTCCCCTTGCTGAAAATAGCAATGCCCGGCAATGCGCTGATCGGCAGCATCGCAGCAAAAATCGATGTTGGATTGGTGGCATTCTGCTTTACCATCGTGGCACTGCTGTTTGATTTGGCACCTCAAAAAGAAGTGATCGCCCGTGTGCCTTGGAATACGATTTTAATGATCGCCGGTGCAGGTATGCTGATCGCGGTGGCTGTTAAGGCGGGTACCATCGATGCGCTCTCCTCTTGGATCGGTTCCAATGTGCCCACACCGCTTATTCCGCTGGCATTTAGCTTTGTGGGAGCATTTATGAGTTTCTTCAGCTCTACGACCGGCGTGGTGGCCCCGGCGCTTTTCCCGCTGATTCCTGGTTTGGCGGCGGCTACCGGGCTGAACCCGGCAGCGCTGTTTGCCTGCACGATCCTGGGCGCACAAAGCAGCGCCATCAGCCCCTTCTCTTCGGGCGGCAGCCTGATTTTGGGCTCGTGCGGAAAAGAGGAAGAGCGAAACCAGCTGTTCAACCGTCTTCTGTTCGTGGCATGCCCGGTCAGCGTAGTTTGCTGTGCGGTGTATAACGTGATCGTAGCGATCGTTCTGTAAGTGAAAAAGGAGAAGTATTATGAGCCATAAAGTAACGGTGTTTCGCGGCGACGGCATCGGCCCGGAACTGGTGGATAATGTTTTGAAAATTCTGCAGGCAGCCAAGGCTCCTTTGGAATACGAAGTATACAATGTGGGAGAAGAGGAATGGAAGAAGAACGGCGCCTTGATCCCGGACGAGGCGTACGCTTCGTTTGAACGCACCAAGGTGCTGCTGAAATCCCCCATCACCACCCCGGTGGGCAAAGGCTTTCGTTCGCTGAATGTGACCCTGCGCAACAAGTACGATCTGTATGCCAACATTCGTCCGGTTCAGTCGAACGATGCAGTGAAAACTCCGTTTAAAGATGTGGACATTGTGATCTTCCGTGAAAATACAGAGGGACTGTATGTGGGCAAGGAAGAGCAAATCGATGAAAACACAGTGCATGCAATCAAAATCGTTACCCGCAAGGCAAGCGAGCGAATTTCCCGTGCGGCGTTTGAATACGCACGCAAGAATGGCCGCCGAAAGGTGACCTGTGTGCATAAGGCAAACATTCTCAAAATGTCGGATGGTATGTTCCTGTCCATCTTCCGCGAGGTAGCCAAAGAGTATCCGGAGATCGAAGCAGATGATAAGATCATCGACAACACCTGTATGCAGCTGGTGATGAACCCGAACCAATTCGATGTTATGGTGATGCAGAATCTGTATGGTGATCTGATCTCGGATCTGTGCAGCGGTCTGATCGGCGGTTTGGGACTTGTGCCGTCCAGCAACATTGGCGAGGACTATGCCATGTTCGAGGCTGTACACGGCAGCGCGCCTGATATTGCCGGAAAGCATTTGGCAAATCCCACGGCATTTTTGTGGTCGGCCTGCATGATGCTGGAATATCTTGGCGAAAACGAAACGGCTGCCCGCATTCGCAAAGCTGTGGATGAGGTTTTGGAGGAGGGCAAGCACCTTACCAAAGATCTGCATGGCAGTGCGCTCACCGAAGAATATGTGGATGCCATTATTGCGAAGCTGTGACCCCAATGGTGCAAAGTTTCAGCCAGTGCCCCAAAAAAATAGGCTGCAGCAGCTGTAAATAAAAGAAATCACGCATTTCATGCCGTAACAGGCATTTGAAATGCGTGATTTTTTTACTTTGGATACCATTTGGAAACATTGGGGGATTATGATAAAATTGTGATAAGAAAGCAGGACCCAAAATAAAAGCGTTGTTTTTGCAGACAGCTCTCAAAACACGGGCGCTGCGGCCCGGAACAAAAAGGAGTGACGGAGATCATGAAACCGATCCTGATTGTGGAGGACGAAGCCAATATTCGCGGACTGATCGCACTTTCGCTGCGCCGCTCGGGCTATGAAACCGTGCAGGCAAAGGATGGCGCCGAGGCAGCCGATCTTTTGGAAAAGCAGATGTTCGATCTGGTGCTGCTGGATGTGATGCTTCCGGAAATTGACGGATTTACGCTTATTGATTATATTTTGCCCAAAAGCATTCCCGTGATCTATATCACGGCCAAAAGCAGTCTGAAAGACCGTGTGTATGGGCTGCATTTGGGCGCAGACGACTATATTGTAAAGCCCTTTGAACCGCTGGAGCTGCTGGCGCGGGTGGAAAGCGTGCTGCGGCGCAGCGGGCGCGGGGCCAAAAGCCTGAAGGCTTTTGGGGTGCAGGTAGACCCCTTGGCTGTGCAGGTGACCCAAAACGGCCATCCCGTACATTTGACCCCGCGGGAATATGACCTGCTGGTGCAGCTGATGCGCAGCCGTGGGGTGGCCATCTACCGAAGCGTTTTATACGAGCGTGTGTGGGGCGGTGAACCGGAAAACGACACCCGCACGCTGGATCTGCACATACAGCGCCTGCGCCAGAAGCTGGGCTGGGCCGACAAGATCGAAACCGTGCGCGGCGTGGGCTATAAGCTGAAAAAGGAGGAAGTATGAAGCTTTCGCTCAAGTTTTCACTTTCCGTGATTCTGCTCATCGCCGCGGTGCTTTCGCTGGGGTGCGTGCTGTTTCTGCAGCAGGATTTTGACGAAAACATTCGGCAGGCCAAAACCGCCGCCGCGCAGGAGCATTCGCGCCAGGCTGCACTGATCCAGATGATGCTGGACGAAGATTCGCCCGATTCGCAGGGCGCGGTGAGCAGCAGCCTGTTTCAATATGCCGATAGCCTGAAAAGCTACGGCGCACAGTCGCAGCTGGCACTGTATCAGGGCGAGCTGATGGCTTTCAGCTCGCTGGACCTCAGCGTGAACGAAAGCATTTATATGCCCCTGATCCGCCAGTGCCGCGAAAACGGCGCGGATGTGCAGCTGCTCACGCAGATCGGCCAGGAATACTGGCTGCTCAGCTGCTCGGCAGTGCCCTATAAAGATTACGAGGTGGAGCTGGTGATGGCCCGCCGCGTGAGCGATGTGTTTGCCCGGCGCGACCGTTCGGCGGCGTGGTTTATGCGCATTGAGCTTCTGGTGGTTTCGCTGGCCGCGGTGGCGGCGGTGATCGTGGGCAGCGTGCTTACGCGCCCGCTGGCGCGGCTGAATCGAACGGCCCGTGCCATTGCCGGGGGCGAGCTTTCGGCCCGCACCAACATTCACGGCAGCGACGAAATTGCCCAGCTGAGCCATAGCTTTGACCATATGGCCGATGTGGTGCAAAGCCAGATCGACCAGCTGAGCCTTTCGGTGACCCAGCGCGATGATTTTATTGCGGCCTTCACCCACGAGATCAAAACGCCCATGACCTGCATCATCGGCTATGCCGATATCCTGCGGGAGGCCGATGCCGATGCCGCCACGCTGCAATCGGCTGCGGATGCCATTTATCACGATGCAAGGCGGCTGGAAACCCTTAGCCAGAAGCTGCTGCTGTTGTATCGGCTCAACCGGGAGCAAAGCCTGCCCATGCTGCCGGTGCCGCTGGAAAGCATCTGGCGTGAGGCCGCCGGGGCGCTGGCAAACCCGCCGCGGGTGAAATGGGCCGACCCTATGGGCGGCTGGGTGCTGGGGGATGAAGCACTTTTAACAAATCTTATGCAGAATCTTGTGCAAAACGCGCTGCGCAGCCTGCCTGCACAGGGCGGTTGGGTGGCCGTGACCACAGAAGCCGAAAAGGATCGGGTAAAAATCACCGTCACCGACAATGGCTGCGGCATGACCCCCGAGCAGCTGCAGCGTGTGACCGAGCCCTTTTACATGGTGGATAAATCGCGTGCCCGCAGCATGAACGGCAGCGGCATCGGCCTTGCCCTGTGTGCGCGCATTGCGGAGCTGCACGGCAGTACACTGCACTTTGAAAGCGAGCCCGGCGTGGGCACGCGGTGCAGCTTTTGCCTGCCGCAGCCGCCGAACAAGGAGCAGTGATACCGCATGAAAAAAAACAACTATAAATTCGCGGCTGCGGCCCTGGCCGTGCTGCTGGTGCTGATGTGCCTATTGGTTTTGCCGCTGTGCCACGCAAGAGGCATCCAAAACAAACGAGCCGTGGGCGGCGTGGAGCAAACCGATTTTTCCCAGCAGGGCAGCGCCCCCAGTGCGGAAATGCAGCAAAACGAGCTGGCTATGCAGCTTTATCGAAACCAGCAGAGCTTTTCGGGAAAAAATCAAAAGCGGCAGGACAACATCGACCCGCCGGAATCGTGCGAGGAATACATTGCAGAGTTAAAACCCTGCTACGATGCCGCCGTGCAGGGCATAGCGCCCGCTTTGGCACAGGATAGCTGGTATTGGCTGTACAACGGTATGGCACACCAAACGGCTCCGGGCGGCAACTGGATGGGGGCCGAGTTTCGCTCGGCTGTGCGCCGCGCGGACAGCGAAGGCATGGAAACGCTGAACATGGCGCGTGAAGGCAAAACCGGCAAGTTTGTGTATATCACCTACACTTTCACCGCCGACGATGCCGCCTGCACCGGCAGCGACCGTGTGCCGAAACAGAACGATGCACAAAGCATTGCCGGGCAGTATCTGGAATATCTTGGCTTTGCGGGGGCGGATTTTGCCCCCGTAGAGGAAACCGAGCTCACCGAGTATTACCGCACCCTGCGCCCGCAGGAAAGCAGCTGGTGCGCACTGTACAGCAAAAAATATCAGCTGTATCTGTTCTGCACCCTGACAGCAGAGAACGCAGGCGAGGAAGCGCCCTTCCGCTCAGTGCTGGCGCTGGGGGTGTGCAGCCTGAACGAACCGGAGCTGCAGCAGGTGCTGCACGGCGGGGCGAGCATGGCGGGCGGCACGGATTTTTCGTTTGGCGAAGAACAGCCCGCCGAGGGATACCGCGTATTGTATAACGGCTCTTATGCCAGATTGCTTTCCGATTACTGGTGCGGCACCTCGGCGGGTGCCTACGGCATCATCGAAAAGCCGGACAATACGGGCAGCGTGATGGTGTATGCTGACAAGGCCTCGGCGGTGCTGCGGGTTTTGTGCAGCGACCCGGAGTGCGGCCATGCCTCGCAAGGCTGCCCGGCGTTTTACCCGCCCCAGGAAGTCTGCATTCCGTTTGTGCAGGGCGGTAAGCTGTATGTGCTGCAATACACGGAAAACCACGAGGTGCTGAAGCTGAAGGAACTGGGGCTGGATGGCCAAAAGGCACGCACCTTGCTGGAACTGTCCGTGCAGCAGCTGTGGCCCGAGGCCGCAGACAGGATACAAAACAACAGCGGCCTGTATGCGGATTTCAACGCCGCACTGTATGACGGCAAGCAGCTTGTGATCGGCACGTTTTTAGACGATTATCCCCGTGCGCACGGCACACTGGTGGAAATTGATGTGCAAACCGGGGAATGGCGGCGAAACGATGCCCCGGCGCAGGCTATGCAGCAGCAAAACGGGGCAGTGTTTTACCATCTGGTGGGCGGATGGGGAGAATATTTGCTGGTGATGGATGGGTATGACCGCCGCCATGTGCTGAAAGCGGACGGAAGCGTGGACCAGATGCTTACCAGCAAAACCTACCTGAACGGCAAGGTGTTTTCGGAATGGTACACCGTGCCCAGCGGGCTGTATGCCATACAGGACCCATCGGATACGCTGTATCGCTACAATGTTGAAAAGAAGCAAATGGAGCGAATGGGGGCGATCGCCGGGGCGGGAAGCGCCGGTTACCGCTCGCTTACCGGCGATGTGCTGGGCAATGTGATCGTGCGGGAAAATCTGACCGAAGCACAGGATATGGCCGCCTATTGGTTTATTCCGCAGCAGCCGGGTGAGATCGAAAGGCTGACGCTTCAAAGCGATCTTTACACAAGCTATGGCCGCAGCATGGTAATGCCGCTGCAAACCAGAGCGCTGGTGGGCAGCGATACGCTTCTGGTGTCGCTGCGAAGCGAGGAAACCAGCCGCTTCAGCATGGACCGCTACGGAAGAATCAACGATAAAAGGCTGTATGCCACCCAGTATGCGCTGATCACAAAAGAGGATTATTTAAACGGCGTGCCCAACTACCGCCTGATCGAAAACACATAAGAATTTGCCGGAAAACGGCTGAAAAAGAGGGGGGAGACCCATGAGAAAAGCCGGAAAAGCACTGTCTGGTTTGCTGGCTGCCGCGGTTCTGGCGGCTGCGGCGGCGGTGATCGTGCTGCCCATATACCGCCAGCAAAAGCAGCAGGATGAAACCTTGCTGGGCCAAACCGAGCAAAGCACCTTTGCCGAAACCGAGCAAAGCCAGAAAATGCGCGAAAGCCCGCTGGCAATGAGCCTTTACCGAAACAAGCAGCATATTCTTTTGGCCGGAGAGCCCGGCGGCCAGACCAGCTACGATTATCCCGGAAAAACCGTGGCCGAAATTCTGGATGCCGTGCAGCCGGGCTATGAAGCTGTCACCCGGGGCACCGTGCTGCCGCCGCTGCCCGAAAGCCTGTATCAGGGGGAGCAAACCAGCGGCTATACCACATGGTTTGCCTGCCAGGAGTACGGCGTATATCAGGGCAGTGAAAGCACCTATCTGTATGCTTCGTGGGAGCCCGCCACGGGCCAGCTGGTTCGGCTGAATATCAACCAGCCGATGCCCCTTTCCGAGTACGGCGCGGTGCTGGAAAATATGCAGTCACACACGCTCTGCGAACAGCTGATGCAAAATTATCTGCAGCTGCTGGGCCTGCCCCAAGAGGATTTTGCCCAGCCAAAGCCCATGGCCGCGCTGCGAACCATCATGGAAACCGATTCCTCGGACTATGTGGACTACTGCTTTTTGTACAGCGAGGAGTACCAGCTGTATGTATACTGCACGCTGCGGGCCAATACGGACGAAAACAGCATTTATTTAAGCAGCTGGATGGGCGTGTGCAGCTTTACCCCCGATGAACTGGAAAGGGCGGTGAATTCATGAAGGAAAAATTCGCACTGCTGTGTGCGGCATTCAGCCTGTTTGCAGGGTGCGCCGGGCCCATTGCGGAATCCGGCGGTGAACCGGCGCAGGCATCCCCCTTTACGGTGGCGGCGGCCGAGCCGATCCGTGAGCTGCAGCAGATGAAGAGTATCACCTCCACCCCGGCGGGGGTGTATCTTACCGAAAGCATGGTGAACAACAGAAACACGATGCTGTATTACATCGAGGCCGACACCGCTTTTATGCATCCGCTGTGCGGTGATACCACCTGCAGCCACAACTCGGAAAGCTGCCCCGCATGGTTTCCGGATGGAAAAAATGTGTTTTTGCTGGCCGATGGCGAAACGCTGTATGTGGCACAAGCCGATTATAACCAGCGCCAGCGCAGCAATGCGCGCGAAACCGATGAATTCCCCCTGACCATCTGGGCCTGCAGCCTGGACGGGCAAACCCGTACACAGATTTTTTCGCAAAGCATCAGGCAGCCTGCGGAAAAACAGGGAAAGCAGGAATATCCCATGCCGGCGGGAAGCCTGTATTATGACGGCAGCTATTTCTATGCTGATTTGATCAACTATTTTACCGATGAAAAGATCTTTATCCGGATCGATCCCGCCACGGGGCAATATGAACCGGTGCAGCACCCCGGAGAAGCTGCCGAACAGGCCATCGAGGGCAGCAGCTACGGCTATACCCAAGGCGTGACAGGCGGCTATCTGGCACTGTGCTGCTATACAAAACAGGGGGACATTGCGGATTGCTGGGTGAGTGCTGACGGCGGCACGGTTTTCCGGATCGATCAGGAGATACAGGGCAGCAGCGCCTATGGCTCGGATGCGCTGTACTGGCTCAACACGCAGGAGCCGGGCAGCACACAGATCATGCGCCTTGCCCCCGGCGAACAGGAGCCGCAGCTGTACGGCGAACTGCAGGAGCTGACCGCCCAGCCGTATAACGAGGAGGACTGGATGCTTTCCAGCACGGATCCATTCCGCTATGCCCCCTATGTGCTGAAGCTTGACTGCCTTGACAATGCGATCGTAACCGACTATGGCGGCCAGGAGGACCAAAGCTGGCTGTGCCTGCCCGGCGGCAAAACCATGCCCTGTGCCCTGCACACCTACCGCTATACCTCTGAGGATACCAGCCTGGGAACCTTGGCTGCGGCAGGGGATAAGCTGCTGACGGCGCTTCGCACCGAGGTGTACAGCCCGTTTTACATTGGTTACAACGGTGAACCAAACCTGGAAAACTGTTATCTGTGGCAGTATGCCTTTATCAGCCGTGAGGACTACGAAAACCAGACCCCCGGCTATCAGCTGGTGCAAAGAGCCGACTGATGCAGCCGGCTGCGTGCGGCCGGGCCTTTCTTTACCATTCTCTATGTGGCATATAAGAAGCGGCGCATCCCTGCTTGTTGGGGATGCGCCGCTTCGCGTGGATAGAAGTTTTTATAGGGCCAGATACAGCGCCACCGAAAGAGGGATCGTGACAATGCACAAGATGGTGGTGGCCACATTCAAAAGGTTGGCATACGCAGAATCGCCGCCGTACACCTGCGCCATCTGTGTGATCACCGAGGCTGTGGGGGCGGCGCAGCACAAAAGCACCACCAGCAGCACCTGCTTGCTGTTGGGAAGGGCGTGGGCCAGAAACGGCGCCTGAAACAGCAGAATGGCCAGCAGCGGGCATAAAATCAGCCGTGCAAACACGGTAAAGCAAAAGCGGGGCGTGATCATGCGGCGGCAGGAGGCCAGATCCATGCCGCCCAGCAGCATACCCGCCACGATCATGCAAAGGGGGCCCAGCGTGTTTCCCAGCATACCGCAGGCATCCAGCACCACACCCGGCAGCCGAATGCCCAAAAAGAACAGCAAAGCGCCGATCAAAAGGCTGATCATATTGGGGTTCAGCAGCTTTTTAAAAGCAAAGCCTTTTTGCCCGCTCATGCGGGAATAGGTGTAGCTCCAGATCAGCAGGTTTTGCAATGTGCCGAAGGTGAAGGTGTATACCACCCATTCTTCGCCCAGCACCGAGCTGATTACCGGCACCAGCAGGTTGGTGCAGTTGGTGAACACCAGCGAGTTTTGCTCAATGACATTCATGCCCAGCACTTTTTCCATCACGGGCATCAAAAGCAGCAGAATGCCGAAAACGATCAGCGAGGCCAGCAGCGCCAGCAAAAGGCCGTTGCGCACGGATTCGGTGTAATCGATCTGAAACGCTTTAATGGCCACGCACGGCATTACCAAAAGCACCACGATGCGGCTCAGCACAAGGCTTTCTTCGGGGCGAAAGGTTTTCAGGCGCACCAGCACAAAGCCCACGAGCATCATCAAAAACATGGCAAGGATCTTTTGCATCAAAAGCAGGGCGATCATACAGGCGCTCCTTTCCACAGCAAAACAGCGGCCAAAGCCAGCTGCAGGGCCAGCATGGCGGGCACGCCAAAACGGAATTTCGGCTTTAGGGTTTTGTGGTGAAACGCCCGCATACCCAGCAAAAAGCCCACGCTGCCGCCCACGGCAGCCGAAAGCAGCAGCGTGCGCTCAGGCACACGCCATGCCCCGCGTTTGGCGCAGCGTTTGTCCCATCCGCAAAGCAGAAAGGCAGCCGCATTAACGGCCAAAAGATAAATAGCGATCAAATCTTTCATACAGCGATTTTACGATCAGGAATGGGAAAATTCCGTGGTTTTGCGGCGGCCCATCAGCATGTCCACGGCATCGCGCACGGGCACATGGCCGCTTACAATGGCATCTACCATATTCACGATGGGCATTTCCACATGATATTTGGCGGCCAGCGCCTTCACGCCGGGCAAGGCGTTAAGGCCCTCCACCACCATGCCCACCTCGGCCACGGCCTGCTCGCTGGTTTTGCCCTGGCCCATCAGCACACCGGCCCGGAAATTGCGGCTGTGTACGCTGGTGCAGGTCACGATCAGATCGCCGATGCCGGCCAGGCCCGCAATGGTGCCTGCGCTGCCGCCGCAAACAGGGGCCAAGCGGCTGATCTCGGCTGCGCCGCGTGTGATCAGCGCCGCCCGGGCATTATCGCCATAGCCAAGGCCGCAGGCAATGCCGCAGCCCAGCGCAATAATGTTTTTCACAGCGCCGCCCAGCTCTACGCCAATCACATCGTTGTTGGTGTACACGCGGAAATTCGGGTTCATAAAAATATCCTGCGCTTTTTCAGCGGCGGCCATATCCTCGCTGCTGGCCACAATGGCGGTGGGCAGATCCAGCGCCACCTCCTCGGCGTGGGTGGGGCCGGAAAGCGCCGCCACGCGCACTCCCTGCAGGCCGGGCTGGCTGTCCACCTCGCTCTGGATCACCTGGCTCATGGTCATCAGCGAACCAGCCTCGATGCCCTTGGCCACATCCACGATCACCTGAAACGGGGCAAGATGGGGCAGGCACGCGCGGGCGGTGGTGCGCACATAGGGGCTGGGCACCGCAAACAGCAAAATGTCGCGCCCCTGGCAGATCTCGTGAATGTCAGGGGTGTAGGCAATGCTTTCCGGCAGTGTGCAGCCGGGCAGGTTTTTATGCTTGCGGGTGTTTTTCAGCTCAGTAAGTTCTTGGGGCAGTGCGCTCCACATGGTCACATTGTGGCCGTTTACAGCCAGCATGCGGGCCAGGGCTGTGCCCCAGGTGCCTGCACCCAAAACGCCGATATTTGCCATAGAAAAATCCTCCTTATTGCATGGATGCCATGGCGGCATCGATCTGTCTGATCAGTTTTGTGGTTATCGCCAAAGCGCCGCCGTTTTCCAACTCGCCGTTCTCGGTCAAAAGCGCCAGCAGATACTGCGGCTGCCCTTCGGCTGAATACACGATGCCGGCATCCACATAACTGGTTTGATCCCAGCCATATTTTGCCGCCACGGTGCGCTGATAAACAAAGGCCTTGCGAATGGGGCTGTAGGCCGAAGAATTGGTTAAAATCTGTGCCAGCAGCGCACTGTGGGGGGCATCGCTTTGTATGTAGTTGTAAATTTCGTTCCAGCAAAGCGCCAGCTCACGCGGGGTGGCCTTGGGCCAGATGTTGGTGGCCGTAAAGTGCATTCCCTCGGTGATGCCCAGTGAATCCAGCATGGCGTTGAAATCCTCTTTGCCGCAGCGGTTCACCAGCAGCCGATAGGCAATGTTGTCACTGTGCAGAATGCTTTCCTGCAAAAGATAGTCCAGCCGATACATGGTGCCGGGCTGGGCCGATTTAATGTTGCCTGAGCCCTCATCGTAAAACTTTTCTTGGTACTCAATGGCTTCATCCTCAAACACATTGCCGGCATCCAGCTGGCGGCACACATACAGCGCATAGGGCGCTTTGATGGCACTGGCAATATACAGCGCCGTGTCGGGCTGGCAGGCCAGCGTTTTCCCGCTGGCAAGGTCTATGGCCATAAAGCTGGCGTTGGTGCTGCCCTGCAGGGCATCGGCAAGCTCCGGCCACTGGGAAAGATCGCAGGCCTCGGTGGTGCGGATTCTATCGGCCAATGTGGGCTCGGCCTCCGGTTTCGCCTCGGGCTCAGCGGCGGCAGGCGGCTCGCTGGGGGCGGCCGGTGCCTCGGTTGGGGCAGGCGGCTGCGAAAAAGCGGGGGCCTCGACAGGGGTGTCAGCGGTGCGGGCGGCCAAAGCACGGTGCAGCAGCACAGCACCGGTGCCTATGAGCAAGATCATCAGCAAAAAACACAGCAAAACCGGCAGAACGCGGCTTTTGCGCCGCCGTTTCGGCGCTGTGTGAACGGCGGCCCTGGCCGTGCGAACAGTGGCTTTGGCTGTGGAAACCGTGCGCCGCGCCGGTGCTGCCGGTGCAGGGGGGCGGGGGGCTGCCTGCCGGGCAGCCGGTGCTTTGGCTGGCCGCGCCGGGGCCGCAGCGGTGCGCGCACGCTGGGCATCGCCTTTTTTATATACCTTTTTTTCCATGGAACAGGCACGCCTTTCCCATCAACTTGATTTTTGGGGGCAGCGCGGCGGGGGCGCTCAGCGCGGGCCCGGCAGTGCTGCCTGTACGCTCTTATTATAGTCGAAATCCCCCGTCGGTGCAACCGGCGGGGGATAAGAGAAAAAACAAAAAATTTAAGGCAATACCGCATAATTCTAAGTGCCGATGCAGCGAGCGAGAAGTGCAAACTGCTAAGCAAAAAGCGCAGATAATACTTTGTGTATTATCGAGTATTTTTCGGGCGCAGATTGTGCTTCGCAGCTGCGGCAGCGGTGCTTAAGCCGTTAGGCGGGAAGTGTGCGGTGGTGCCTTAACGACCTGTGCTGCCAAAACCGCCCTGACCGCGCTGGGTGGCATCCAGTTCGTCCACCTCGCAGAAGTTTACGGGCAGATAAGGCAAAACCACCAGCTGCGCAATACGGTCGCCATGGCACACGGTGCGGGTTTCGGCGCTGTCGTTGTGCAGTGCCACCATGCATTCACCGCGATAGTCACTGTCGATCACGCCCACACAGTTGGCCGGGCGCAGCCCCTGCTTTACCGAAAGGCCGCTGCGGGCAAACACACCGCCAAAATAGCCCTGCGGCAACGCAAAGGCAAGGCCGGTGCCCACCAGCACGGTGGCGCCGGGGGCAATGGCCAAATCACTGCTCAGGCAGGCGTGCAGGTCATATCCGGCGGCCTGCTGGCTGCCGCGGGTGGGCAGCTGTGCCTCGGGGCGCAGCTTTTTGATCTCTACCGAAATATCCATATCGTATTCTCCTTATGATCGTGTTTTATCGCTCCGGCTCAAAGCTGTGGGTGGCAAACAGCGCATCCCCCTGCCAGGGCACCGGCTGCCCGGCGGCACGGGTTTCGGCAAGATCCAGAATGCGCTGGTTGCTGCTGCCTTTAAAGCGCAGCGAAATATCCTTCAGGCTTTCCACAAATTCACCGTCCACCAGCACATCCATCAGGCGCAGCATTTCATCGGTCACCTCACAGCGGGCGCGGCTTTCGCCCGTCAGCTGCTCATAGGTATAGCCGCTGTAGCACCAAACGGTTTTGCGGGGAAAACGCTCCTTAAAGCTGCGCAAAAGCGGCAGCAGGGCGCGCTGGTTGGCAGGCTCCATGGGCTCACCGCCCAGCAGGGAAAGGCCGTGAATGTAATCCGGCTCGATGCTGTGCAAAATTTCCTCGGCAACCTGCTCGGTAAAGGGGTCGCCGTAAGCAAAATCCCAAGTCATCTCGTTAAAACAGCCCTTGCAATGGTGGGTGCAGCCTGAAACAAACAGGCTGGTGCGCACGCCGGGGCCGTTGGCAATGTCACAGTACTTGATCGAAGCATAATTCATGGGAAAAACCCTCCGAGTGATGTAGTATGCGGCAAATGGCCGCAAAATAGCACCGCATAACCGAGATCATGCGGTGCCATTCTATTGTATCATACTTCTTTTTAGAATGCTACTCCCTTAAACAGAGCCACGCAGCACAAAACGGCGGCCAGCGGCACATACACATAGCGGCCGATGCTATACCACAAATTTCCGTGGGGCTTGGAAGCGCCGGTGTTCACGGCATCCATCAGATCCTCTTTTTTCATCACATAGAACCACGAAACAGCGCCCAGCGTTGCGCCAATGGGAATAATGTAAATGGAAACCAGATCCATCCACGGGCCCCATTTGTCAATGGTTTCCATGCCAATGCCAAAGCCAAGGCAGATCACGGCCAAAAGCACCAGCACACCGGTGCGGCCAAGGCGCGGGAATTTGTGCAGCAGCGATTCCGCCACGGCCTCAAACATATTCTGCAGCGAACTGATACCTGCAAAAATCATGGCGGCATACAAAATAATGGCAAACAGCTGCCCCATGGGAATATCCTGCAAAATGGTGGGCAGCGTTACAAACAAAAGGCCTGGGCCTGCGCCCACATCCAGCCCATACGAAAAACAGGCCGGAATGATCACCAGCGCAGCCACCACGGCGGCAATGGTGTCAAACAAAGCGGTGTGCTGGGCGGCATCCACCACATCCTCGCTTTTAGAAAGATAGGCACCGTACACGATCATGCCGCTGCCGGTGACGGAAAGCGAAAAGAATGCCTGCCCCATGGCCCAGATCCAGATCATGGGATCGGCCAGCATTTCCCAGCGGGGATGGAACATAAAGGGATAGCCGTTCAGTGCGCCGGGCAGCAGCGCCACACGCACAGCCAAAATCACAAAGATCACAAAAAACAGGGGCATCATGATCTTGTTGGTTTTTTCAATGCTGTGTGCGCCCAAAAACAGCGTGAGCAGTGTGCCCACCACCACAATGATGTGATAGGGGATCACCGAGTAGGACTGGCTTGAAATAGCGCCAAACCATGCGGCGGCATCGCCGTGCATCAGCGTGCCCAAAACAGAATCCACAAGGGCTTTTAAAATGTAGGTCACGATCACCGCATAGCCAATGGCAATGCACATCGAGCCCGCCAGCGGCAGCCAGCCCAGCAAACCGCCCACTTTTCCGGCTTTTTTGCTGCGGGTGGCCCAGGCATTTTCATAAGCGCCCAGCGTGCCGGTGCCGGCGCGGCGGCCCATGGCAAACTCGGCAGGCAGCGCCACCGTGCCAAAGATCACCACAAACAAAAGATAGATCAGCAAAAACGCACCGCCGCCGTTTGAGCCCATTTTGTTGGGAAAGCCCCACACATTGGCCATGCCAACGGCTGAACCCACCGAAGCCAGAATAAAGCCCCAGCGGCTGGCAAAGCTTTTGGTATTTTTGGATTGTTTCATAAAAAACACCTTTCCGAAAAACGATTCGATTCTCCTTGGGCACACCGTGCCTGCGCCAAACATCCCAGACGCACCGGCTGCCGCCCGGCCCCTGAAACCGTGCGGCAGTGCCCTGAATAATTTATTACTTTAAAGTGTAAGCGTTACAGGAGTAAATGTCAAGGCAGGAAAACATTTTAAAACGAAAATAAAAAAATGGGATCGGGTTTGCCCCGATCCCAACATATATGATAGAACCCCAACAGGAAAGTGGGTTCAAAAGTGGGTTACACAAAAAGAAAAGCACTTAAAATCTTTCGACTTTAAGTGCTTTCTTTGGTGCGGATGAAGGGATTTGAACCCACACTCTTTTAAGGGAACTAGAACCTGAATCTAGCGCGTCTGCCAGTTCCGCCACATCCGCATATTGGTTGTTCCGGTTGGCTGTGTGCCCGCCGAACAAGTGATATTATAGCACACACGCAGAAAATGTCAACACATTTTTTAAAAAAGTTGAAAAATTGGAAAAGAAAAATCAAAATTTCAAAAAATCAGCAGATAAAACGCAATTATTTATGAATTTTGGCATAAAACTTTTCGCGCTCGCGGAAATAGCACTGGGGGCACAGGCTCACATATTCCACATCGCCCACCTGATCAATGGCAACCTGATCGCCCTCAAACACAAACTCACCGTTGATCTTGCGGCCGTTGCACAGCGCCTTGCGCCCGCAAAAGCAGATGGTTTTCATTTCTTCCACGGTGTGTGCCAGCTCTAAAAGGCGGGTAGAACCGGGAAAGCCGCGCATGGAAAAATCGGTGCGCAGGCCATAGCAGATCACGGGCACATTCAGCAGGCAGGTGGCGCGAAACAGCTGTTCGGCCTGTACGGCGGTGAAAAACTGGCTTTCATCACACAAAATGCAGGCGGGGGGAGTGGTTGTGCTCATCTCGCGCTGCAGCAGGGCAAACACATCGTCGCTTGCGCTGATCAAATGGTCCACCTTGCGCGCAATGCCAAGGCGGCTCAGCAGCTTGTCGCCGCCCTTGCTGTCAATGCGGGGCTTGAGCACCAAAACGCGCATACCGCGCTCTTCATAATTGTGCGCCACCTGCATCAGGGCAGTGCTTTTGCCGCTGTTCATTGCGCCGTAGCGAAAATATAATTTGGCCATGAAAAATAGCTCCTTACAAGTTTATTGCTCGTTGCGCAGGCGGTAGCTCAGGCTCATCAGGCTGTCGCCAAGGTGAACATTTTCCACCACAAGCTGCGGGTAATCCACCACCAGATCATAGTGGCTGAAGTTCCAAAAGCCTTTTACACCGGCTTCCACCAGCGTGGGGGCCAGCGCAATGGCACCCGTGCGGGGCAGGCAGAGCACAGCCATTGCCACATGGTTTTCCCGGCAGAACTTTTCCAGATCGTCTGTGTGGTAAATGGGAACGCCGTTCAAGTCCTTGCCAACAAGCCCGGCGTTGCCGTCAAAAGCGGCCAGCAGCTTGTAGCCGCTGGTTTCGTTGGTGATAAAGCGCGAAACAGCCGAGCCTAAGCGGCCTGCGCCCACCATGATGCTGGGCAGGGGCTCGCCGCTGCCGAACAACAGCTTGCCCAGCTCGTCTACCAGCTTATCCACCTCGTAGCCGATGCCCTGTCGGCCAAAGCTTGCAAAACAGTTAAAATCCTGCCGCACCTGGCTGGCCGTGGTGCCAAGCGTATCGGCCAGATATTTGCTGGAAACCTCCGTGATGCCGTTTTTCTGCATCATGCAAAGATAACGGTAATATTTGGGAAGGCGTTTGATCACAGGCAAAGAAGCGTTTCCTTGAGCGGACATGATTGCATTTCTCCTTTTTGCGGGGCTGTGCGAACAGGCGCAGAGCCTAAGTTTCGGTTTGGGCAACGCCGCAGCAGCCTTGCCGAAGGAGAAAAACTGCGGGCATTACTTTTAATAAAGAGTATAGCGCAGGACAGGAAAGATTGTCAAATAAAAATCAATCATTGTGCTATAAAATTGGCAAATACGGTCAAAACTTTTTTTGTGCCCGGAAAATGCCGCATTCAGGGCGCAGTGATCAAGCGGCCAAGGGGGAAATTATGCCAAAACAAACACAGCGCTGCTCGGCACAGGAGCTGCTGGCAGAAAAAGAAAATCAGGAACTGGAGTATATGCGGGAAACCGCATCGGTGGCGCACACCAAGGGAAGATATTCGATCCACTGCCTGACGGTGGTGGGCCAGATCGAAGGCCATGTGAGCGCACCCGACAACCAAAAAACCACACGCTATGAACAGGTGATTCCGCAGATCGTGGATATTGAGGAAGACCCCGCCATCGACGGCCTGATGGTGGTGCTGAACACCGTGGGCGGCGATGTTGAGGCCGGCCTTGCGCTGGCCGAGCTGATCGCCGGGGTGAGCAAGCCCAGCGCGGCGCTGGTGCTGGGCGGCGGGCATTCCATTGGCATTCCGCTGGCTGTCAGCGCCCGGCGCAGCTTTATCGTGCCCACCGCCACCATGATGGTGCATCCGGTGCGCCACAGCGGAACCGTGCTGGGGGTGCCGCAAACCATGCGCTACTTTGACCAGATGCAGGACCGCATCACCAGCTTTGTGACCGGGCATTCCAACATTACAGCCCGCCGCTTTACCCAGCTGATGATGCACACAGGCGAATTGGTGATGGACATGGGCACGGTGCTTACCGGCGAAAAAGCCGTGCGCGAAGGGCTGATCGACGAGCTGGGCGGCATTGCCGATGTGCTGCAATACCTTTATAAAGAGATCCAGGCCGAAAGATAAAAATTGCCGCTCCGGCACACAGAAAAGGCCGGGGCGGCGTACATGGGGGTTATTTGCCGAGATATTTTTCAAACAGGCTGTCTTGCCAGTCATGTGCAAAAAACTGGTTGTTCACCGTGGTTACCAGATCTTCGGCGTATTCGTATTTGTCCAGTGTCATGGCTGCAAAGCTATCGCCGACCAAATTGGCATCCGGCTTGCCGGAAAGCGTGGACTTTACGCTTCGCAGCACCTCGGCGCAGGGGGTGGCCATGCCGATCACAAGGCACAGGGCCAGGGCAAGGCAGGTTTTATTTTTATGCTCCAGCAGATAGCGGATAACGGAAATGCACAGGATCAGCAGGGCCGGGATCGAGGCCCGCATACAAAAATCGTTGGCATCGGTGAGCTTGTACAAAGGGATCAGAACCAATTCAACCGCGCAGATCCATAAATAGTCATAGCAAAGCAGCTGCCTGCGCAAAAGCAGCAGATACACCCCGGCTTCCAGCAAAACAAACGGCACATACCATTTCACGGCCGAAATGCCCTCCAGCGCAAAGATCCAGCCGTTTGCGCCAAGGCTGCCGGGCTTGGAAAGATAAAAGCTGCCCCACACCCCCAGCATCAGGGCGGGGGTAAGCCAGTTGGCGGCGGTGCGCAGGGTGCTGCCAAGGCCGTTTTTCTTTACGGCACACAGCGCCAGCGGGATCATGCCAAAGGTGGCAAACGGCGAATACAGAAAACTCAGGCTGCACAGCGCCGCGCCGCCGTTTCGGCTGCCCAGATTGAGCAGCAGCCCCACGATCAGCCACAGGGGGATCGCCTGATTGAACACCCAATACAAAAGGGTGGTGTTGCTGGAATACTGGAAAAAATGCCCGGCCCACCATTCCATGTGCCCGGTTTTCACAAAGCCCTCCTGCACAAAAAACGGAATACAGTCCAGCCCGCTGAAGCCCATAAAAACTGCCGGGATCAGCAGCGATTGCTTATGCAGATACAGCTGCAGCTGCAGCAAAACCAGCATAAGGCCCGCAAAGCACCACACAAACAGCCACAGCTGCGCCGCCCCAAACACCTTGCCCAGCGCCGCAGCGGGCAGCCAGAATACAAAATAGTACACAAAACCCACAAAATCGCTGCCGCACAGCGCCTGCACAGCGCCCGGCTGCGCCGAAAGGTCATAGCAAAGCGGCCAGGAAAAGCGGGTGAGATCGTTTAAGATCGGGTTTCGCACATAGTAGTCTAAATTCTGATAAGAAAACCCGCCAATGCCGGAAAACGCCAGCCACATCAAAACGGCAGCGGTGCACAGCAGCACATACCACACCGAAAGCTGCACGCTGCCGCCTTTTTGCCAATAGCTTCGCACCAGCGTGAAACCGCACAGTGCCAGCACAGCCAGCACAGGCAAAAGCCAGATAGCGCGCAGCCAGCCGAACGCAAACAGCACCGCAGGCAAAAGCAGATAAAAAACAGAGGCTGCGTGAACCAAGCGCCCCGAAACGGAAATGCTTTTGGAAAATAACATAGAAAAACTCACTTTCACAGAGCGCTGCCGCCCTGCGCGGGCAGCAGCACCCCAAAGGTTTTTGCACAGTGGGATCAAATTCAGTATAAAGGATTTGCAGCGCGATTTCAACCGATTTGGATTTTACAAAATAAGGGGCTTGTGTTATACTATATTCTGTATCTTTATGGGCCGGAGCCTATGGGGCACGGCCTGTGAAAAAACACCGAAAACCGCCAAAACCGGCGGATTTTCGGCTTGTGAAACAAAGATCTGCCCGCGCGGAAAACAGCGCGGCTTTCGTAAGAACAGGCAGTATACCACCGCACACATTCCGCCCGGCGGAATTATGCGCTGCGAAAGCGGCCAAGAGAAAGGCGGCGGTGCCCTGAAACCCGCAATTCTTTGCGGCGTGCCTGAAAAATCTGAAAAAGAGGAGAACTATGGCAAATTCCGAAACTTCCAAATCTGCAAAGGCGCGCGCAGGCTCCGGCCAGCGCAGCCGAAGCGGTGCAAAAAGCCGCCGCAAGCAGCGAAAAGACCCTGCCCGCGGTGCAGCGCTGGGCGCGGCAGGGCTGATGTTTGTTCTGCTGGCGTATGTGCCGGGCCATTCGCTTTGGGCCGGGCTGCGCAGCGCTATGTTCGGCATTTTCGGCGCATCGCTGTATCTGATCGGCGCGGTGCTGCTGGCCCTTGCATGGCAATGCTTTCAGGGCGGGCGCGGCGTAATGTATGTGCAGGCCGTGCTGTTTTTGCCGCTGTTCTGCGGCCTGCCCGCCGCGCTTGCCGGTACGGATTACACCGGCATGAATGTGCTGGAGGTGGTGTCCGACAGCTACAAGGCTGCCGCGCAGGGCGGCTGGCACGGCGGTGTGATGGGCGTGGTGCTGGGCGCCAGCTTAACAACCTTCTGCGGCCAGGTGGTGGCATTGATCCTGATTTTGATCGCGCTGGCACTGCTGATCTATTTTTCCTTCCCCATCAGCATGGCCTATCTGGCACAGCTTGCGCGCAGCGCCATGGAAAGCGGCAAGGAGCATATCACCGACACGCGTGAGCGCCGGGAAGAAGCCGTTCGCCGCAGCGAAGAGCTGCAGCGGCAAAACGATGAGCGCCGAGCTGCCCGCAAAGAGCGTGAGGCCGCGCTGGCAGCCCGCCGCACGGCGTTTAATATCGATGTGGACCTTGGCCCCGACCCGGTACAGGGCAGCCTTGCCGAGGCCCCGGCACAGCCAAAGCCCATCCAGCAGCCCGTGCAGCAGGAGCCCCCGCGCATTGTGCCGAACTTTAACGATATCGTGGCGGGCCCGCGCAAAACCGTTACCGAGGCCGGAAACGCCGCGCACAGCTTTGCCACGCCTGTCCAGCCCGCCGCCCCCGCCATGCCCGAGGCAGAGCAGCCCGTGCAGGGAATGCCGGTGGCGCAGAGCCAGCATATCGAGGTGGGCCCCGGCGGCACCTTTGGGCTGAACCCGCTGCGCGAGGCCCTCAGCCACCGCTGGCGGCCCAAAGTGCCCATTGAACCGCCCAAGGTGCAGGATATGCACGGTGAGCCGGATATTTCGGCCGAGCTGGGCGGCGAGTTTGAAATTCCGCTGCCGGTAGAGCCGCAAACGCAGGCGCTGGAACAGGCCGAAGCTGAAGCCGAAGCGCCCGCCATTTCGGACAGCGAGCTTTGGGAACAGCTGGGCAGCCCGGATAAGATCATGGCCGAGGTGCCTGCCCAGCCCGAGCCTGTGCCCGCGCCCGAACCCGCGCCGGTGCAGCCGGACGAAGCGCCGGCACCCGCACAGCCCGAGGCCCCGGTGTTTGATGAAAGCACGGCCCCGGCAGGCGGCGTGGAGCATTTGATCCGCAAAGCCACGGTAAACGGCAGCATGAGCAGCCAGCCCGAGGCCACGCTGGAGCAGGGCACCAGCTATACCTATGATTTCCCGCCGCTGGAGCTTTTGGAGCAGCAGCGTGAGACCGATGATTCCCAGGCGGCGGCCGAAATGCGCAAAAATGCCGATATTCTGGTGAACAGTCTGGATAGCTTTGGCGTAAAGACCCGCATTCTGGATATCTGCCGCGGCCCCTCGGTGACCCGATACGAGCTGCAGCCGCAGGCCGGTGTGAAGATCAGCCGCATCACCAGCCTGGCCGATGATATTGCGCTGAATCTGGCTAAGGCAGGCGTGCGCATTGAAGCGCCCATTCCCGGCAAGCCTGCGGTGGGCATCGAGGTGCCCAACGATACCAAAACCAGCGTGAGCATTCGGGGAATTTTTGAATCGCAGAATTATGCCAATGCCACTTCGCCCCTCACGCTGGCGCTGGGCAAGGATATTGCAGGCACCGCCATGGTGGCCGATCTGTGCAAAATGCCGCATCTTTTGATCGCAGGCTCTACGGGCAGCGGCAAATCCGTGTGCGTGAACAGCATTATCATCAGCTTTTTGTATCGCTCCAGCCCCGAGGATGTGCGCCTGATCCTGATCGACCCCAAGGTGGTGGAATTGGCCGAGTACAACGGCATTCCGCATTTGCTGATGCCGGTCGTCACCGAGCCGCGCAAGGCGGCGGGCGCATTGGGCAGCGCCGTGGCCGAAATGGAGCGCCGCTATCATTTGTTTGCCGAAAGCAATGTACGTGACATCAAAACCTATAACAAAATGGCCGCGGTAACGCCCGGTGTGGAAAAGCTGCCGTATATTGCCATTATCATTGACGAGCTGGCCGATCTGATGATGGTGAGCGGCAAGGAAGTGGAAGATTATATCTGCCGCATTGCCCAAAAGGCCCGTGCCGCCGGTATGCACCTGATCGTGGCCACACAGCGCCCCAGCGTGGATGTGATCACGGGCCTGATCAAGGCCAACATTCCCAGCCGCATTGCGTTTGCGGTGTCCAGTCAGGTGGACAGCCGCACCATTCTGGATACGGCAGGTGCAGAAAAACTGCTGGGCATGGGCGATATGCTGTTTTTGCCGGTGGGTGCGCCCAAGCCCACGCGTATTCAGGGCACCTATGTAAAAGATGAAGAGATCACCGCCGTGCTGGACTTTATCAAAAAGAGCAGCACGAGCCAGTATGACGAAGCCATGATGGCCAACACCGAGCGCATTGCCGCACAGGAGCTGGGCGGCAAAAACAGCGGCGGTGACAGCGATGGCGGCAGCGAGCATGATTCCATGTTTGAGCAGGCCGTGGAGGCTGTGATCGATATGGGGCAGGCATCTACCAGTATGCTGCAGCGCCGCTGCAAGCTGGGCTATGCCCGCGCGGCCCGTATTATGGACGAAATGGAGCAGGAGGGCATCATTGGCCCCTATGAGGGCGCCAAGCCCCGCCCCGTGCTGATCAACCGCCAGCAGTGGATCGAGCGCAAAATGGCGCAGGACACCCCAACACCCCCCGCAACGATGGATTAAAATGGAGGATCTGATGGAACTGTATAACGAGTTTCTGCCCCTTTGCCGCGCCGATATGCTGGCACGGGGATGGCAGGATGTGGATTTTGTGCTGGTTACCGGCGATGCCTATGTGGACCACCCCAGCTTTGGCGCGGCCATCATTGGCCGCGTGCTGGAGGCCGAGGGCTTTCGCATCGGCATGCTTTCGCAGCCGGATTTTACCACCTGTGAAAGCTTTAAGGAATACGGCAAGCCCCGCTATGGCTTTTTCATCGGCGGCGGCAATGTGGACAGCATGGTGGCACACTATTCTGTGGCCAAGATCCGCCGAAAAGAAGATGAATACACCCCCGGCGGCAAGGCGGGCAAACGCCCCGACCGCTGCGCCACGGTTTACACGCGCCTTGCCAAGCAGGCTTATCCCGATATGCCGGTGATCCTGGGCGGGCTGGAAGCCAGCCTGCGCCGCTTTGCCCACTATGATTACTGGAAAGAGGATGTGCTGCCCAGCATCGTGGAGGATTCGGGCGCGGATATCGTCAGCTTTGGCATGGGTGAGCACCAGACCCGTGAGATCGCCCGGCGGCTGGCAAACGGTGAGCCTGCCAGCAGCATCACCGATGTGCAGGGAACCTGCTATCTCACGGATTTTGATCACCTGCCCGATACGTATGTGGAATGCGCCAGCTACCGCAAGGTGCGCGAGGATAAAGTGGCCTATGCCAAGGCCTGCCGCATTCAGATGGACAATCAGGACTGTGTGAGCGGCAAGATCGTGGTGCAGAAGCAAAGCGAAAAGTATCTGGTGCAAAATCTTCCGGCGGTGCCCCTGCGCCGTCAGGAGCTGGACGAAGTGTACAAGCTGCCCTTTACCCGCCGCTATCACCCCAGCTACGAAGCGCTGGGGGGCATTCCGGCCATTGAGGAAGTAAAGTTTTCCATCATTCAGAATCGCGGCTGCTTTGGCGGGTGCAATTTCTGCGCCATTCAGCTGCATCAGGGCCGCCGTGTGACCAGCCGCAGCGAGGCCAGCATTCTGGAAGAAGGCCGCCGCATCACGCAGGACCCGGAGTTTAAGGGCTACATTCACGATGTGGGCGGCCCCACGGCAAACTTTCGCATGGCCAGCTGCGCCCAGCAGATGCAAAAGGGAATGTGCGCAGGCGGCAAGCACTGCCTGGCCCCGCGCCCGTGCCCCAATTTGCTGGTGAGCCACAGGGAATATCTGGGCATTCTGCGCAAGCTGCGCCAGCTGCCCGGCGTGAAAAAAGTGTTTATCCGCAGCGGCATTCGCTATGACTACTTAATGGCCGACCCCGATGATACATTTTTCAAGGAGCTTGTGGAGCATCATATTTCGGGCCAGCTGAAGGTTGCGCCCGAGCACTGCGCCCCGGCCACGCTGGCCTATATGGGCAAGCCCCCGGTGGAAGTGTTTAACAAATTCAAGGATAAATTTTATCAGCTCACCAAAAAGGCGGGCAAAAAGCAATATCTGGTGCCCTATCTCATGAGCAGCCACCCCGGCAGTACCCTGAAGGATGCCGTGTATCTGGCCGAATATCTGTATAAAAACCATATGCGCCCCGAACAGGTGCAGGATTTTTATCCCACGCCCGGCACGGTGTCTACCTGTATGTATTACACCGGGTTGGACCCTTACACCCTCAAGCCGGTGTTTGTGGAAAAAACACCCGAGGGCAAGGCCATGCAGCGCGCGCTGCTGACCTATTATGAGCCCAAAAACGCCGATAAAGTGGCAAAGGCCCTGCAGCTGACCCATCGGGAGGATCTGATTCCGCTGCTGGCCCCCACAGCGGCCCGCCGTATGCGCCGCGATGTGCCCATTCGCACAAACGCCGCACAGCCGGTGCAGCCGAAGGCGCATAAGGGCAAAACCAAAATCAATTTACCAAGCGGAAAGGAACAAAAGCAATGGCAGCAAAAAGGCGGCGCAGCTCGCGCAAAAGGAAAGCGCCGGTAAAAAATCTGCGCTGGTGGCTGTTCACCATTGCGGCGGCTGTGTGCCTGCTGGTGGATGTGCTGGCCGATCAGGGGTTGATCCCCGGCTGGGATGAGCTGGGCGGCGCTGTGGGCAACCGCGTGCCCCAGCAGTCCGCCGCAGTGCCCGAAACGGTGCTGGATGCCGTGCACTTTATAGATGTGGGCCAGGGCGACAGCGTGCTTTTGCAAAGCGCGGGCCACTACGCGCTGATCGATGCAGGCGTGCGCGATTCCAAGGAAGCCATTTTGGATTATCTGGATTCCCTGGGCGTGACAAAGCTGGACTATGTGTTTATGACGCACCCCCATGCCGACCATATCGGCAGCATGGCAGCGGTGCTGAAGCAATACGAGATCGGGCAGATGATCCTGCCCAACATTGACAACGGCCCCGAGCCCACCACCAGCACCTACGAGCGTGTGCTGGATGTGCTGGAGGAGAAAAACATTCCCACCACCTGCGCTTCGCCCGAGGATACCTATAGCCTGGGCAACGGCTGCATCACGATTCTGGGCGACGGCGTAAAAACCGATAACCTGAACAACACCTCCACGGCGCTGCGCTTTGATGCAAACGGCCTGAGCCTTGTGGCCACGGGCGACGGGGAAAAAGAGGTGGAAAAGCAGCTGCTGGCTACAAAGAAAAAAGAACTGCAAGCCGATGTGTATAAGGCGGCGCACCATGGCTCCAGCACCTCCAACACGCTGGAATTTCTGCAGGCTGTCAGCCCGCAGGTGGTGGTGGTGAGCTGCGGCAAGGACAACAGCTACGGCCATCCCCACAAGGAGGCTATGCAAAATTTTGCCGCTGTGGGGGCCCAGGTGCTGCGCACCGATGAGCTGGGCAGCATTGCTGTGTGGGAGCAGGAGGGAGAAGTGCATTATGCCTGCACTGCCGGAAAGGATGCCGCATGAAATATTTTGTTTTGGATGCCTGCGAAAACGGCATCGACCGTTTGATCGATGATGAGGAAAACGAACAGCAGCTGCCCCGCGAGGATCTGCCCGCCGAGGCCGCCGAGGGAGATTGTTTGTTTTGGGAAGAGGAAAAAGGCTGGCAGGTGGATGCCGCAGAAACCGCCGACCGCCGCCGCCGACTGCGTGAAAAGCGAATGCGCCTTTTGAAATAAAACGGCGAACCGCTAAAAATACAGAGGAACAGGAAAGGTATAAAAAGTATGTATATTCGACAAATGTTTGCCCAGAAGCCCTGCGTTTTTTCCATTGAATGCTTCCCCCCGAAGCAGGTGGAAAACTATGAAAAAATGAAAAAGACCCTTTTGCGCATGGGCCAGATGCATCCGGATTTTATCAGTGTTACCTATGGTGCAGGCGGCAGCGCAGGCGGTGTTTCCAGCGTGGATATCGCTGCGTTTCTGAAAAATCAGGTGGGGGTGGAGCCTTTGGCGCACCTGATCTGCATGGGCAGCGACCGCCAGAGCATGACGGACACCTGCGATAAGCTGTTTGCGGGCGGTGTGCAGAATATCCTTGCGCTGCGCGGTGACCGCAGCCCCCTGCGCGCAGAAAGCCCCGATTTTGCCCATGCCAGCGATCTGGCTGCATTTTTGCGCGCTCACTACGGCAGCTTTGGCATTTCGGGGGCCTGCTACACCGAGGGCCACCCCGAGGCCGACACCCTGGCCGAGGATGTGGAAAATCTGAAAAAGAAGGCGGAAGCCGGTGTGAGCCATCTGATCACACAGCTGTTCTTTGACAACTCCAAATACTACCGCTTTCTCAATCTGGCCCGTAAGCACGGGGTGGATCTGCCGGTATCGGCCGGCATTATGCCCATTGTGAAAAAGAACCAGATCGAGCGCACCGTGGCGCTTTCCAGCGCCAGCCTGCCCGCGGCATTCACCAAAATGGTTGCCCGCTATCAGGACGATGAAGCCGCCTTGTACGAAGCCGGTATCGAGTATGCCGTAAACCAGATCCGCGATCTGATCGAGGGCGGCGCCGACGGAATTCACCTGTACGCCATGAACAATGCCGATGTGGCCGAAAAGATCTACAGCGGCATTCGCGATCTTTTGTAATTGCCTATGAAAATTCTGCAACCGCCGCTGCCAAAGGAACTGGATGCCGCGCAGGCGCTGCGTTATATGGGCTGCACGCAAAAAGCCGACCCGGCCACCGAGGCGCTTTTGCAAAAGGCCGAAGCCCTGCTGCGCCCGGCGGCCCAGCCGCACGCGGTGTGGATGGAATGCCCCGTGGCCGAGCTGCCGCTGCAAAACACCGGCAGCGACCTTGCCCGCCATTTGCAGGGCTGCGAAAATGCCGTTTTGCTGGCCGTAACGCTGGGCAGCGGCACCGACAGGCTTTTGCAGCGCCTTTCGGCCACCGAGCTGCCCGCTGCCGTGGCCGCCGATGCAGCCGCCAGCACATTGATCGAGCAGCTTTGCGATGAGATCGAGCGGGAGCTGCGCCGGGAATATCAGGCAAGGGGCCTGTATATCACGGGGCGGTATTCCCCGGGATACGGCGACTGCCCGCTTGCGCTGCAAAGCGTGTTTGCCGCCTATCTGGACACCGGGCGGAAAATCGGCCTTACCGTGGGCGGCAGCGGCCTGCTTTTGCCGCGCAAAAGCGTGACGGCCATTCTGGGCATTTCGCAAAAGCCCGTCACCGGCTACCGCGCCGGATGTGCCCACTGTGTGCTGCAGAAAACCTGCCAATATCGAAAAAGGGGAGTCAGCTGTGAACAGGAATGATCTTTTTACCCGTGATAAATATGTGCTTTTGGATGGCGGTATGGGCACCATGCTGCAGGCCAGGGGCCTGAAATTGGGCGCAAGGCCCGAGCTTTTAAGCATCACCGAGCCGGAAATGCTTACCGGCATCCACCGCGAGTATGTGCAGGCCGGTGCGGATATCGTATACGCCAACACCTTTGGAGCCTCGGCCAAAAAGCTGGAGGGCAGCGGCTATAGTGTGGCCCAGGTGATCTCGGCTTCGCTTGCCTGCGCGCGCAGGGCCGTGCAGGGCACGGGCGCGCTGGTGGCGCTGGATGTGGGCCCCTTGGGCGAGCTGTTGGAGCCTGCGGGCACACTGAAATTTGAGGATGCCTACCGCTGCTTTCAGGAGATTGTGATCGCGGGCGCACAGGCCGATGTGATCGTGGTGGAAACCATGACCGATCTGTATGAAGTAAAAGCGGCTATTTTGGCCGCAAAGGAAAACAGCACCCTGCCGGTGATGGTTTCCATGAGCTTTGAGCAAAACGGCCGCAGCTTTACGGGCTGCACCGTGGAAAGCTTTGCCGCCACCGCCGTGGGCCTTGGCGCGGATGCCGTGGGCATCAACTGCAGCCTTGGCCCGGTGGAAATCCTGCCGCTGGCCCAGCGCCTTTGCCAAAGCGTGCCGAAAAATTTCCCGGTGTTTGTCAAGCCGAACGCGGGCCTGCCCCGGGCCGACGGCTCGGGCTATGATATCACCCCCGAAATGTTCCGCGATGCCATGGCGCAGTATCTGCCGCTGGGCATTTGCATGCTGGGCGGCTGCTGCGGCACAACGCCGCAGTACATTGGCTATCTGGCACAGATCACCAAGGGCAAGGCCCCGCAGGACACTAAGCCTTTGCAGCGCAGCCTGCTGTGTACCCCCGTGAAAACCGTGGATGTGTGCGATGTCACCGTGGTGGGCGAGCGCATCAACCCCACGGGAAAAAAGCGCTTTCAGCAGGCCCTGCGGGAGCGCGATATGGATTATATTCTGGCGCAGGCTGTGGATCAGGAAAGCCGCGGCGCACAGGTGCTGGATGTGAATGTGGGTCTGCCGGATATTGACGAGCCCAGCCTGATGGAGCAAACCGTGAAAGCGCTGCAAAGCGTGGTGGATCTGCCTTTGCAGCTGGATTCCAGCAATCCCGCCGCGCTTGAAAGGGGCCTGCGCGCCTACAACGGCAAGCCCATCGTGAATTCGGTGAACGGCGAAGAAAGCGTTTTGCGCAATATTCTGCCGCTTTGCAAAAAATACGGCGCTGCCGTGGTGGGCCTTACGCTGGACCAAAGCGGCATTCCGCCCAAGGCCGAGGGGCGCTTTGCCATAGCTAAGCGCATCACCGAGGCCGCCTTGGCCGCCGGGATCCCGCGGGAGGATATTTATATCGACTGCCTCACCCTGACGGCCAGCGCCCAGCAGGAGGCTGTGGTGGAAACGCTGAAGGCCATTCATATGTGCAAGCAGCAGCTGGGGGTGCGCACGGTGCTGGGGGTTTCCAACATCAGCTTCGGCCTGCCCTGCCGCACCTATCTGAACACGGCGTTCTTTACGCTGGCCATGTACGAAGGGCTGGATCTTGCCATCATCAACCCCTCCAGCAGCGAAATGATGGCCGCCCGGGCGGCATTCCGCGTGCTTACGAACCGGGATGCCAAAAGCATGGATTATGTGAATGCCTATGCGGGCATGACCACCGTCAGCACGTTGCAGGCTGCCGGTGCGGCCGCCCCGGCGGTGCAGGACGCAGCCAAGGGCAGCTTGGGGGCTGCCATTGAAAAGGGCCTAAAGTCCGAGGCCAAGGCCGCCGCCGCCGAAATGCTCAAAACCATGCAGCCGCTGGAAGTGGTGGACGGGCATCTGATCCCGGCGCTGGACCGTGTGGGCGAAGGCTTTGAAGCCGGAAAGGTGTTTTTGCCGCAGCTGCTGCAAAGCGCCGCCGCCGCCCAAAGTGCCTTTGAGGCGGTTAAGGATGCCATTGCCGCCGAGGGCTCGGCCAGCGAGAGCAAGGGCAAGATCGTTTTGGCAACGGTGAAGGGCGATATTCACGATATCGGCAAAAATATCGTTAAGGTCATTCTGGAAAACTACGGCTTTACCGTGCTGGATCTTGGCCGTGATGTGCCGCCCGAGGCCGTTGTGCAGGCGGTGCGCGAAAGCGGCGCACCGCTGGTGGGGCTTTCGGCACTGATGACCACCACCGTGAAAAGCATGGAGGAAACCATTCGCGCCCTGCACGAAAGCGGCCTTGCCTGCAAGGTGATGGTGGGCGGCGCGGTGCTTACCCCCGAATACGCCGAGATGATCGGCGCAGACTATTATGCCAAGGATGCCAAGCGCAGCGCAGACATTGCCAAAAAGCTGTTTGGCGTGAATTGATTTGTTCACAAATGGGCGGTATGATAAAAAATAAAAAAGGAGCGTGTATTTATGGCAAAAAGAGTGTTTTTGATCGTGCTGGACAGCTTTGGCATCGGCGCGGAACCGGATGCCGCACAATTTGGCGATGCGGGCACCAATACCCTGGCCGCCATTGCAAAGGACTCTCATTTTAAAGCGGATACCCTGCGAAAGCTGGGCCTTTTTAATATCGAGGGCGTAAGCTGCGGCCAGCGCGAAGAAGCGCCTGTCGGCAGCTTTGCCCGCCTGCAGGAAGCCAGCATGGGCAAGGATACCACCATTGGCCACTGGGAGATCGCGGGCGTGGAAAGCCCCAAGCCGCTGCCCACCTTTCCGAACGGCTTTCCCCAGAAGCTGCTGGAGGAATTTACCCGTGTGACAGGGCGCGGCGTTTTGTGCAACAAGCCCTATTCCGGCACCGATGTGATCCGGGATTACGGCGAAGAAAGCATGAAAACCGGCAAGGTGATCGTGTACACCAGCGCCGACAGTGTGTTTCAGATCGCCGCAAACGAAGCGGTGGTGCCCATCGACGAGCTGTATGATATCTGCGCCAAGGCGCGGGAGCTGCTCAAGGGCGATGTGGGCGTAGGCCGCGTGATTGCCCGCCCGTTTGAGGGCGACTGCGCCGCAAACTTCAAGCGCACCCCCCGCCGCCACGATTATTCGCTGCAGCCGCCCCGTGCCACCATGCTGGATGCCATTTCGGCAGCAGGCCGGCAGGTGATCGCGGTGGGCAAGATCCACGATATCTTTGCGGGGCAGGGCGTTACCGAAACCATTCGCACCAGCGGCAACACCGATGGCCTGCGGGTGACCAAACAGCTGCTGGGCCGTGATTTCACCGGCCTTGCCTTTGTGAATCTGGTGGATTTCGATATGCTGTACGGCCATCGCCGCGATGTGCCCGGCTATGCGGCCGCTACCGCCGAGTTTGACAGCTTTTTGCCCGAATTTATGGCCGGAATGCAGCCCGACGATGTGCTGATGATCACCGCCGACCATGGCTGTGACCCTTCGTATCTGAAAACCACCGACCATACGCGCGAGTATGTGCCGTATCTCATCTACGGGCAGGGCGTACAGCCCGGTGTTGATTTGGGCACCCGCCTTGGCTTTGGCGCGATCGCAAACACCGTGTGCGATGCTCTGGGCATTTGTGCCCAGCTGGACGGCAAAAGCGTTTGGAACGAAGTAAAACGATAAATCATGGAGCATAAACAACTGTTTTTCTGCCTGCTGGCAGGTGCGCTGTCGGTTTACAGCGGATTTAATCTTACGCACAGCAGCCTGAATTTCGGCACGCTGGCGCTGTATCTGCTCACGCTGGCGGTGCTGGCAAGAGCCGTGTTTTATGCGCAGCTGGATCGGTTTTTTGCCACGCTGCCCGGGCACATCACGCTGGGAGTTCTGGGGCTGGGCGCTGCCTTTGCGGCGTTTGTGCTGGGCTTCATTTTGTGGAATGCCTATGGCTGCGCCCCCACCGGGCAGGAAAAAGCCGTGGTGGTGCTGGGCGCAGGGCTGCGCGGAGATCGCCCCAGCCGATTGCTGCGTGAGCGGCTGGATAAGGCCTACGCCTATTATTGCGAAAATCCCGATCTGACCATTGTTGTCACGGGCGGGCAGGGCCGCAATGAGCTTCGGCCCGAGGGGGCAGCCATGCGGGATTATCTCATTGCCAAAGGCGTGCCGGAGCAGCAGATCATCAGCGAGGAAAAAAGCACCTCTACCGAAGAAAACTTTGCTTTTTCCCGCCAGCTTATGGAACAGGCGGGCCTGCGCGCAGAGGATCCGATCCTGCTGGTGACCAACGATTTTCACTGCTACCGTGCCAAGCAATACGCCGCCATGGCGGGCTTTGCCAAGGTGACGGCGCTGGCGGCGCCTACCCCCTTTACAGCCATCATTCCGTGCTATCTGCGGGAGGTGGCGGCGCTGGTGTATTACTGGCTGTTCCGCTCCAGCCGCACGGGCTTTCTGCACCCGCTGGTGGGCATACTGAGTGCCGGAAAAAGCCTGTTTTATTACCGATAAAAACCAAAAGAACCCCCGCCGGGAGCGTATGGCACAAAAGTGCTCCCGGCGGGGGTTTGATTTTATTCGATTGCAGCTTTCGCAGCCGCCGCAAGGGCTACGAAATGCGGTAGATCACATAGCGGCTGTTTTGATACCACACAGGGTAACGGGCCTGATAAAAGCTTTCCTGTGCGGCATAGCAGCTGCGCTCCCAATCGGAAAACACCACATAGTCTACGCCCCATTCCGCCAACAGGGATTCACTGGGCTGCTCGTACAGCATGCGCACGGCGTTTTCCTGCTCGGTATAGTGCATTCCGTGATAATATACATACAGGCTGCTGCCGCACAGGATCTTTCGCCCGGCCAAGGATGCCACGGGGTTCAAATGCTGGGTGCCGGTGCAGAAAAGTGCCTCAGGAGAAGCGTTTTCATCAATATAGGCAGCGGCGGCCACACATTCGGGGCTAAAAAGCTGATACCGGCTCACGGCTTCGCGCCCTAAGGTGAGCACACTGCCAAAGGTGCCCAGCCACACGGCCAGCGCCCCCGCCGCTATGCGCAGCGGGCGGCAGCGAAGGGCCGAAAGCAGATCGGCCAAAAATCCGGCGGTCAAAATGCAGCCCAGCATGTGCCATACAAACAAAAGCTTATTGTTGTCGTAAGGGTTCGGCTGGAACAAAACGCATTCGGAAACCGCAAGGATCAGCAGGCCGCCGGCGTAAAACCGGCGCACAGCAGCCTTGGCGTGCAAAAAGGCGGGCAGCAGCAAAAGATATACCAGCCCGATATTCTTGCAGTAAAACCAAAAATATCCATCGCCCTCGTTGGCCCAGTTCCAGTGCAGGCGCAAAAAATTCTGCCCGGTGGAGGTTTGCCTGAAGATCACGCCGAACAGCTGCGGCAGTGCCAGCGCCCCGGCCAGCACCGCCAGCAAAAGCCATGGCTTTGCCACCTGCCAAAGGGCTGCACGGCTGCTGCGCGCAGAAAAAAGCGCCGTGCAAAACCATACGGCGCACAGCATCACCAGCGCCAGAAAGCTGTGGGTGTGTACAAGGGGCAGGCTGCCTGCCAGCAGCCCCACGGCGGGCCAAAGGCGTGTGCGGCCCTCAAAAGCAAACAGCCACAGCAAATACAGGCAGCCCAGCAAAAGCGCCCAGCCAAACAGCGTGGCGCGCTGGGGAAGCAAAAGATCGGCCAAGGGGTTCACCCAGCGGATATTTTTTTGCACATAGTTGGTGGGCGTGGTGTAATAGCCGTGAAAAATGCTTAAAAAATCCTCACGGCTGCCGCAAAAATACAAAAAGCCGAATCCGCTGCCGCAGAAAAACAGCCAAAAGGCCAGCGATGCTTTGCCGCCGCTGTCCAAAGCACGCCTTGCCAGCAGCCAAAACAGGCTGTAAACGGCAAAGAACGCCGGGAGCTCCGGCAAAAGATAGGCGGCGCGCAGCGATGTGCCGAACAGCAGAAACACGCTGCTTACACTTTCGCATAAAAAGGGATAGCCAAAGCCGGTTTGCCCGGCCAGCAGGGGATAATCGGGCGGAAAAGTGCCCTGCACCGCAATGCTTTTGATAAAGGCAAGGTGCATGGGCAGATCGCCGTAGCCGCTTTGCCCCGTCCACAGTGCGCCGCCAGCCGGGCACAGAATGTGGGTGTGCAGCAGCCAGGCGGTCAGCGCCGAAAACGGCAGCACGCATAGCCAGAACAGCAAAAGCTCACGGCGCGGGCACGCCTGCACACGCCATGTGCTGCCGCGCCCGGCCCAAAGTGCCCCCGCTGCAAAAAGCAGCGCCAGCGCCCCGGCCAGCAGCGCAGCGGGCAGCCGAAAGCCCAGCAAAAGTGCCAGTGCGGCGGGCAGCATGGCCAAAAGCGCTGTGCCGAACGCACAGCCCAGCCCTGCCACCGCCATGGCCGAGGCGGAAACACCGGCCCGGCAAAGGCAAAGCCGGGCCAGCGCACAGCCGCACGCAATAAACAGCGAAAGATACAGGATGGCAGCAGGCAAGGCCATTTATACGCCCTCCAGATCAAACGGCGGCGTGTATTCCTCACGCGCGCTGCTTTTTTCCTGCATAAAGCCGGTATCCAGCCCCAGGCTCAGGGCGTGCTGCACCACCTTGCGGTATTCGTAGGTGGTGATGCGCCGCCCAAGGCCATGCTCGGCCCCCTTATAAAAGGGGGTGTACTGGCTCATCAGGCTCAGCAAAAAGCTGCCTGCGGGCAGGGTGGCCATCCAATCAAGCACGGCAAAGCTGTCATCGGTATGGCCGGGCAGTGCCAGATGCCGCAGGATCACGCCCTTTTGCATCAGGCCGTTTTCATCAAATACCGGCTTTGGCACGGCGTGGATCATAGCCTGCACAGCCTTTTCACACACGGAAAAATAATCCGGCGCACCGCTCAGCTCCGCCGAAAGCGAACCCGACACATATTTTACATCCGCCAGCCAGATATCCACCACCCCGCCCAGAGCCTGCACGGTTTCAAGGGTCTCGTAGCCGCCGGTGTTGTACACGATGGGAATCTGCAGCCCCCGGCTGCGGGCATCCTGCAGCGCAGGCAGGATCCACGGCAGCCACTGCGTGGGGGTGACCAAATTGATGTTGTGTGCGCCCTGCTGCTGCAGGTGCAAAAAGATATCACTCAGCCGCTGGGGTGTGATATCCTTGCCGAAGCCCTCGGCGCTGATGGGATAATTCTGGCAGTAGCAGCACTGCAGGCTGCACCCCGAAAAAAACACCGTGCCGCTGCCGCGCGTGCCGCTGATGCAGGGCTCTTCCCACAGATGCAGGGCAGCGCGGGCCACACGCAGCGCGGGCCCCGCACCGCAAAATCCGGCTGCCTGCGTGCGGTTCACCCCGCATTTGCGCGGGCAAAGGGTGCAGCTGGCCGGAACAGAAACAGAAATCATAAAAAATCCCTCCGAATGGGTAATGGTTTGCCATGTGCTGTTTTTTTATGAAGCACTGCATTCAGTGTATCACAAACAGGGGCTTTGTGGAAACCCCGGGCAGGGAGGTATTGCTTTTCAAAATCGATATATTGTGCTATACTGATAATAAATTCCAAACCATAAAAGGAGAGATGTAACAGTGCCCACCCCGCATAACAATGCCCAAAAGGGCGATTTTGCCAAAACCGTTCTGATGCCCGGCGATCCGCTGCGTGCAGAATTCATTGCCAATACCTTTTTAGAGAATCCCCGCAAAGTAACCGGTGTGCGCGGTATGTACGGCTTTACCGGCACATACCTCGGCAAACCCATCAGTGTGATGGGCAGCGGCATGGGAATGCCCTCCATCGGCATTTATTCGTATGAGCTGTATCACGAATACGGCGTGGAAAATATCATTCGCATCGGCAGCGCCGGCAGCTATACCGAAAAGGCAAAGCTGTTTGATGTGGTGCTGGCCACCAGCGCTGTTTCGGAAAGCAGCTATGCCAAGGTGCAAAACGGCTATGAAGGCGATGAAACCTTCCCCAGCGAAGAGCTGTGCGCCAAGCTGCGCCAGGGCGCAAAAGAGCTGGGGATTCCCATGATCGAAGGCGCAATTCATTCCAGCGATGTGTTTTATCGCCAGCCCAGCGATGAAACGCCCGCTTACTGGGAAAAACTGCGCGATGAGCGCGGATGTCTGGCTGTGGAAATGGAAAGCTTTGCGCTGTTTCACAACGCCCGTGTGCTGGGCAAAAAGGCAGCGTGCCTGCTCACCATCTCCGACAGCTTTGTTTCCCCCGAAAAAACCACTGCCGAACAGCGCCAGAACAGCTTTACCAACATGATGAAGATCGCGCTTTCGCTGGCTGAATAAAGCAGAAAGGGCATAAGTATGCAGATCAACGAAAAATATCTTATTGAGCAGGCCATTGAGGCACGCAGCCTTGCCTATACGCCCTACAGCCATTTTCAGGTGGGGGCAGCACTTTTGACCAAGCAGGGCAAGGTGTATAAGGGCTGCAATATTGAAAACGCAGCCTACACCCCCAGCAACTGCGCCGAGCGCACGGCTATTTTTAAAGCGGTGAGTGAGGGCGAGCGCGAATTTGCAGCCATTGCCATTGTGGGCAGCATGGAGGGCGAAAGCAACACCCTGCCCACCGGCCCGTGCGGCGTGTGCCGCCAGGTGATGGCGGAATTCTGCAGCCTGGATATGCCGGTGATCATTGCCAAAAGCCCGGCGGATTATATCACCATGACCTTGGGCGAGCTGCTGCCCTTGAGCTTTGGCCCGGCCAACCTGCATAAATAAAAAGGCCCGCAAAAGCCTGCCTGGGCGCCCTCTTTGGCTGCGTATGCAACCGAAGAGGGCGTTTGATATTGCAAAAAACAGCAAAAAAACGGTGCCAAAAAGAAAGATTTTGTATAAATCGTGTAAAGTAACCCTGCGTTTCGTCTTGCCAAACAGGGGCGGTGCTGGTATAATAAGCTAAGATTGGTAATTGCAAAACGGTTTGCAGCGTGCTGATCGGTACGATCAACTTATTGACAATAAGGAGAAAACACAATGAAAAAAGTAGTTGCCTTTGTTCTGGCAGCAGCTATGAGCATGAGCCTGGTGGCTTGCGGCTCCAGCACTGCTTCCAGCGCACCCGCTGCCTCTGCAGCATCTCAGGCTTCCTCCACCCCCGCAGCTGACGGTAAAACCGTTAAGATCGGCATGGTTACCGATGTGGGCGGCGTGAACGACAAGTCCTTCAACCAGACCTCTTGGGAAGGCCTGCAGGCTCTGGCCGCTGAGGATCCCTCTTTTGAGGTGAACTATCTCGAGTCCCACACCGATGCTGACTATTCTGCCAACCTGGAAGCCTTCATCGACGAGGATTGCGACCTGATCATCAGCGTTGGCTACATGCTGGCCGATGCTACCCGTGCTGCCGCTGAGGCTAACCCTGACCAGAAGTTCGCCATCATTGATGACGCTACCTGCCAGGATCTGCCCAATGTTGCCTGCCTGATGTTCGCTCAGGAGCAGGCTTCCTACCTGGTTGGCGTGGTTGCCGGTATGGCTACCAAGTCCAACACGGTGGGCTATGTGCAGGGCATGGTTTCCGAGAGCATGAACAAGTTCGGCGTGGGCTACATCGCCGGTGTTCTGGCTGCAAACCCCGATGCAAAGGTTCTGCAGTTCAATGCTAACTCCTTCGGCGATGCAGCCGGCGGTTCCGCAGCTGCTACCCAGATGATCACCAACGGCGCTGATGTAATCTATCATGCAGCCGGCGGCACCGGCAACGGTGTGATCGAAGCCTGCAACACCAACGGCGTATTTGCTATCGGCGTTGACACCGACCAGAGCCCCCTGGCTCCCGATGTTGTGCTGACCAGCGCTATGAAGCGTGTTGACATTGCTTCTCAGGATGTTTCCAAGGCTGTGAAGGCTGACGCTTTCGAGGCCGGTGTACACCTGTACGACATGAGCAACGGCGGTGTGGACATTGCCCCCACCCAGACCCTGCTGACCGAGGACATGATCGCTGCTGTTGAGGACGCTAAGGCTGCCATCCAGTCCGGCGAGATCGTTGTTCCCACCACCGGCGATGAGCTGGCAGAGCAGGTTGGCTCTGATGTGTTCGAGCTGGACAACTAATTGCTGATCCGCTGAACCGATCTGACCACATAAAAAATCTCCTGCATCCCATCGGGTGCAGGAGATTTTTTGATAGCTGTGCCCGGCAGGGCGGCGATGCTTACAGGGCGCTTATCAGGCCTGCCATACACGCCTGTGCATCACAAGGATGCCTGATGGAAAGGAAAAAGCAAACGCAGTTAAAGAAAAAAAGGATAAAATTGGGCGGCAGCGGCTGATTTATTGACATTTGCTGCGCCGCATGATACCATCAAAAATAACGAAAAAACCAGGTGTTTATAAAGGAGAAGGAACGAATGGAGAAAAAGCCGACCCCCCGGGCCGTGGCCCTGCTGCCGGTGGCCGTATTTTTAGCGCTGTATCTGGTGCTGGGCATTATTTTGGAGTATGTTTTAAAAATCGAGATGGGCTTTTATCAAATTCCCATCGTGGTGGCCTTTTTGGTGGCCCTTTTGGTGGCCTGCCTGCAAAATCGCCGTGTAAGCTTTGAAGAAAAGCTGGTGCTGATGGGGCAGGGGATCGGTGATAAAAACATTGTCACGATGATCCTTATTTTTTTGGTGGCCGGTATCTTTGTGGGCGTCACCGGGCGTTCCAGCGCCGAGGCCGTGGCCTATTTTCTGCTGTCCATTGCCCCGGTAAAGCTGGCGGTGGCTGTGCTGTTTGTGGTGGCCTGTTTTGTATCCATGGCCATGGGAACCTCGGTGGGCACCATCACGCTTTTGGCCCCCATTGCGGTGGCAGTGTCGGCCAATTCCGGCTTTGATCTGCCCTTGTGCATCGCCTCTGTCATGGGCGGCGCTATGTTTGGCGATAACCTCAGCTTTATTTCCGACACCACCATAGCAGCCTGCTCTACGCAGGGCACGGAAATGAAGGATAAATTCCGTGCAAACTTTAAAATTGCCCTGCCTGCCGCTTTGGCAGCCCTGGCGCTGATCATCGCAGTATCTCTGGGCACCGATGTGCAGAACGCGGTTTCCGGCGGCCATGATCTGGTGCTGATCATTCCGTATGTGCTGGTGCTCATGGGCGGCATTGTGGGGCTGAATGTGTTTGTGGTGCTGCTCGTCGGCATTGCTGCCGGTGCGGCCATCACCCTCGCTGCCGGGCAGGTTACGGCGTTAGAGCTGATGGGCAACATGGGCAGCGGCGTGTCGGGTATGTTTGAAACCATTCTGGTAACCATTTTGGTGGCTTCTCTGTGCGGCCTGATCCGGGCTTACGGCGGCTTTGAAAGCATTCTTGCCTTTATTCGCCGTATGTTCCGGGGCAAGCGGGGCGGCCAGCTGGGCATCGGCCTGCTGGTGGGCCTTATGGATATTGCCACGGCCAACAACACGGTGGCCATCGTTATGGCAGGCCCCATCGCCAAGGAGGTAGCCGGGGAATACGGCATCAGCCCCAAGCGCTCGGCTTCGCTGCTGGACACCTTCTCCTGCGTGTTCCAGGGCATTATTCCCTACGGCGCCCAAATGCTGGTGGCGCTTTCCACCTGCGCCACGCTGGGGTATACCATCAGCGCCTTTGATATCATTCCGCTGCTGTTCTATCCCTTCCTGCTGTGTCTGTCCAGCCTGCTGTTTATTCTGTTTGATAAAAAGTAAATCACCATGCGGCTTTTTGCGCGCAGCGGCCACCTTCGCCGAAGGCGGCCCGCTGCGCGTATTTTTATGCGCAGAAAGCCTTGCGGCGTGGCTGCCATGCGCCGGAAACCGCAGCATAGGGCAGCCTTTTTGAAACGGCTGCATCGGAAGGAATATTCCTGTATGCCCATCAACAAAAGAATTGCCATATTTTTATTGTGAATAGCCTATGAATTTTTGGCCCAAATTCTTGACCGGTGCGGCGTGGATATGCTTATATTAAAGGCAGAGGATCATACACAAAAACTGCATGATAGAGGGAGAAAACCATGATGAAACAAACATCCAGCACAGAGGCGGACAAAGCTGCCGCTGAAACCAAGCCAAGGGTCATTTTGGAAAAAGAAACCGCCCGCTATATTTTTCACGCCTTGCTGCTCACGCTGGTGTTTGCGTGGGTGCTGCTGAATCTGCACGAGGTGCTGCAGTTTTTTGGCAGAGTGCTGGCGGTGTTTTCGCCGTTTTTGATGGGCGGCGCGTTTGCCTTTGTCATCAATATTCTGCTGCACCCGATGGAGCGCACATGGCGGCGTGTTTGCAAAAATGCGCCCGAAAAGCTGGCCCGCCCGATCTGCCTGACTCTGAGCACATTGCTGGTGCTGGGCATCCTGTTTGCCGTGGTGTTTATGATGCTGCCGAGCCTGCGGGAATCCGGCAACGAGTTTGTGCGCAATTTGCCAAGCTATGCCGATAAACTGGGCCAATGGTGGGCCGGTGCGGTGCAATTTGCCGCCAAGCGCGGGGTGATTTTGCCGGAATACGCGCTGGACACCAATCTGCTGATGGAGAAAATCACAACACTGCTCCACAACGAGGGCAGCGGCATCATCACCGTGACCCTGGGGGCGGCAAGCTCGGTGCTTTCGAGCCTTGTCAATGTGATGCTGGCGCTGGTGTTTGCCCTGTATCTGCTGGCGAAAAAAGAGGTTGTTTCCGCACACCTGAAAAATTTGGTGATGCTGGTGCTGCCGCAAAAAAACGCGCAGCGGGTGCTGCATATTGTCACCCTGACCAAGCAGACCTTTACCAATTTTGTGACCGGCCAGCTTACCGAGGCAGTCATCATCGGTGTGCTGTGCTTTTTGGGAATGCTGATTTTGGGCATCCCGTATGCCGGTGCGGTTTCGGCTTTTGTGGCTGCCACGGCGCTGATCCCGGTGTTCGGCGCGTGGATCGGCGGCGGTCTCGGCGCATTTTTGATCCTGCTGGCTGACCCCGCCAAGGCGGTGTGGTTTGTGGTGTTTCTGGTGATCCTGCAGCAGGTAGAGGGCAATTTGATCTACCCCAGAGTGGTGGGCAAATCCGTTGGCCTGCCCGGATTGCTGGTGCTGATGGCTGTCACGCTGGGTGGTGAGGCGTTCGGCATTTTGGGTATGCTGTTCAGTGTGCCCGTTTGCGCGGTGCTGTACAGCCTGTATCTGGAATTCATCAAAAACGCACAGGGGCAAACCGCTGCCCGCCCAGAAGCCAAGGCGTAAAAGGGAAATTTTATGAACACAAAGCGAATTGTTTTATGCACGGCAATTTTGCTGTTGGCTTTGATCGTGATGGGATTTATGGTGCAAAAAGCGCATACCGTTACCCTTGCCAGCGGTGAAAGCACAGAAAAAGCGGAACAGATCCGGCCCCTTTGGGCAACCGTAACGGTAAGCGGCGACTGTGACACCGATGTGATCTTTACCGATGTGGAAACCGGAAAACAGTATATCGTGGGTTACATTACGCACGGCATTTCGGAAAAGATCCGGCTGGAAAAAGGAAAGTGGTACACAGTGAAAGGGGCCGGAAACCTTACGCTGCGCCCGGTAACGGTGCGGGCGGCGTGAGGCTGCCATAAAAACAGGATAAGCCCGGCGATCGCCTTTGGTAAAGGCATCCGCCGGGCTTGATTTTTGTACAGCTTTTTGTTATGGTCGGCAAATAAGATCGACCCGATCTTTCCGAAAAATCCCGTGGGCAGGGGAGTCTGATGGTTTTTGTGTGCAAACAAAGCATTGGGGTTCTGCACAATCAGATAGCAAAGGCTTTGTCGCAATCGCTGAAAATGTCGTAAATAATTGACATTTACTCTGGGCGAATGTAAAATATAATTGACAAAAGGAACACGGCATCTACGACATCTATTTTGGAAAGGAGGCGACCCCCATGGCACAAAACGAGCGCATGAAGCAGGCGCGCAAGGCGCTCGGCCTCAGCCAGGAAGAGCTGGCCCGGCAGATCGAAGTGAGCCGCCAAACGATCAATATGATCGAGCGCGGCGACTATAATCCAACATTGAAGCTTTGCATTCAAATTTGCCATGCTCTGGGCAAAACGCTGGACGAATTGTTTTGGGAGGAGGAATCACAATGAAAACATGGAGATGGGACCTGTTTTATGAGATCGATCACATGGAAACCATAGCGGACGAACGAACGGCCCGTTTGGAAGCCCGCCGGAACAGAATGCTGGTGAGGATCTGGCCGTGGATGATGCTGATCGCATGGTTTGCGGCAGAAGCCTTTTGCGGCGGAAGAATCGCGATAATGTTTATGCTTACCATTTATATTCCGGTGCTGGGAAACAATCTTTTGGCGCTGAAGGAGGGCACCTTTTGTACCGATGATGACAAGCTGGATGAACGCAGTGTTCGCACCAACGCGAAAGTAGAGCTGCTGGCACGCCCCCTTGTGCTGCTCTGGTTCTTTTTCGAGATCCTATCCAAGCAGTGGATGCTCCCGCACAGACATCTCTGGGCGCTTGCCCCTGCAGTGGCTTGCACCTGTGTGTATTGGATGCTGGAGGCTATGGCTCACGGGCACTATCTGTGGGCCGCCCAAGAGGAAGGAGAGGAGATCCTGCCGCCCTCACGCCGCGAAAGGCTGATCGCAGCGGTGTGGACCCTGAGCCTTGCAGCGAGTGCGGCGTTTACCGTGATGGGCCTGACAGGTACGATGTAAGGCGCATGGGGGACTGTGCAGCATAAGCCCCATTCGATGACTGGATATGTACCCCCAATACCGGACACCCGGTATTGGGGGTATGTGTCATGACCCTTGCAGGAAAAAGAAAAAGTGAAACGGATCAAGGGGAGATCGTGATGGATAAAACATTTGAAAAGTTTCTGCGAAGCGGGCTGGATCTTTCCCCGGTGGGGGTGGAACGCCGCGAAGAGAATACGCCCTATTTCTGCACGCCGAAAGGCGCTTCCATCTTTGGCTGGGCAGGGGTGGACGGCATCCACTTTTGCTTTATACGGGGCTTCGGCGGCATGGTTTTTGCTGTCAGCCCCATGAATGCCGCGCCCGATTTTGTTCACCCGCTGGCAAAGAATTTTGCAGATTTTTTAAGGCTGCTTCTCGCTTGCGGCGATGCGGCAGCCCTGGAACAGGCATGGATGTGGGAAAAACCGCAGTTTGAGGCTTTTTTGCAAAAAAATCTCCCCACGCAGGAACAGCAGGCGCTGCTGGCAAAGGTGGCCGAGCGGCTCAGGCTGGCCCCCATGCAGCAGCCGTGGGCGTATATTCAAGAGCTGCAAGCTGTGTTTGATGACAGTAAGCTCCGATATACCGAGGACTATTATGATGTGACCATGAACCCGGCTGCGGAACCGCCCATGCCGGAGTGGAAGGTGTATTTTGAAGGAAACTTTTGGGGGCATTCTGGGCGTGACCGCGCCGGAACGGAGATCCGATTGGAGCAGCAATTTGAATGGGCGGGGCATTTTTGGCGTGTTCCTGCAATATACGCCTGCGGAAAAGGGCTTGTGGCAGATTTTTGTATGCGCGCCGAAGCAGAGGATATCCGCCGCTTTATGAAAAAATGGAATCTGCACCCGGATAGCGATTCATGCGAGAATTTCACCCGCGAACAGCAGCTGCAAATGGAGCTGGAAAATCCGCTTTCGTTTGATTTTAAGCCCCAGCTTCTGCTGAACCAAAAGCCGATGCCGACTTCCCACGGGTGTTCGGTGTCTTATAATCCATGCCTGCCGGAAGGAATGCTCTGTGAACCGGAGGCAAAAATGGCGGCCGCGCATTATGCCTTGGATACAGCCTATGGATGGGTAATCTTTCGGGCGGCATTTCCCTGGCCGGGCAAGCGCCGCCCGGAAATAAAATCACTCTCGCTTACCATGGAGCAGCAGCCGTGCCGTGTGCCCGGGCCGCATTTCACCGCTCACGCCCGGGGCGAGGTGTTTGCCTTTTCGCATCCAATCAGCGGAACCGAATATACTCTGACCGTTCAGGAACTGGCGCAGCATACGCTGCCGCAAAACCGGATCGGTTCAGACCGCTGGCGTTATCCGACTCATTTTACTGCCATGAGTTATACGCTTTCTCCGGTGCCGGATATGGATATTTCCCTCTGTGATTGCGCCGAAGGGGATCGGCCCGTTGAAATCGCCCCCTGCACGGATCGCTATGCCCCCAAGGCACAAAACGATATCGCCTGCATTGGGATCATCGGCGGGGCAGCCGGCCCGGCGGTGACCGCAGGGCAAAGCAGCCCGCAAGAAAAACACGGCGTGGCTTGCTCGGCCCTGCACTTTGAAGCAGCAGAAGAACCTATTGAATGGCGCATAGAGTTTTCCATCGTTCAATTTTCGCAAAAAACATTCCGGCTGATCTGATAGCCGCAGCAAAAATCCCTCAGAGTACGGAAGTGACCCCCAAAAGCCAGACAATATTTTAAATGACAATCTTCTTTTTTATGCAAATGTTGGGATCGGGCTTGACTCGACCCCAACATTTATTATAGAACCTATACAAAAAGAAATCGTTTTTTTTGTAGCTTTAATGAATTTGCACAGAGCTGTTGACAGTAGAAGAGCAAAAGAGTATCTTGGAAACAGAAGGCGAAACAGGACTATAAATAGTAGTTTTTTTCTTGTGAGGACACTTCTGTTTTGATGAGGAACGACCCGGTGCGCCTTTTTTTCGCTTGTGGATGTAAAAGTACAGATTATGGGACACACTATCTGTTATGATAGGTACATGGAAGGCACACATACCGAAAAAGGAGCAAAAATGCGATGGACATTGAATAAAACGAGGTTTCTGGCCGGCAAGACAGACCCGGAAAATAGCAATCTGTGGCTGCCGCTCTGGATGCACCTGCGGGATACGGCAGAGATTATGGAGCTTCTGGTGCGGAAATGGCTGCCCGACAGCGTAAAAAAGGCATCCGGATTGGAAGAGGAAGAATTGGTGCATCTGGCTCGCTTTTTGGGCTGGGGGCACGATCTGGGTAAGGCTATTTTAACCTTCCAAAGCACGATCATGCAGTGTTTGCCCGAAGCGAAACAACGGCTGGAACGCCTGACGCCGCTGAGCTGCCAAGAACTGAATCGACGCGAAACGCCCCATGCCCGGGCGAGTGAAGCGATCCTGAGAAAATTGGGGTGCCCTGGCGGAATCGCTTCGGTCGCGGGTGCCCATCATGGCAGGCCGCAGGACGGCACAGAAGTTGACAAACAGTTTATGTGCTGGGAAGTCAACTACTACCCGAAAGAGCAAAAGTGCATCTGGGAGGGTTTTTGGAACGAATTGCTTCAGGCGGCACTGCAGGACAGCGGATATTCCGGCGTAGACGCGCTGCCGGTGCTCAACCAGCCCGAAGAAATTTTGCTGACGGGGCTTTTGATCATGGCGGATTGGATCGCCAGCAACACCGAATATTTCCCGCCGATCCCTGTGGAAGAGCCGGGCAGTGAGGAAATTTATCCGGAACGTGCGGATCGGGCGTGGCGCGAATGGGATAAACAGGAGACGGCTTCACCTTGGACGGCGCAGTCCACCATTGCAGAGCCAGACGAATTTGCAAAGCGGTTTGGCTTTGCGCCCAATGCGGTGCAGCAGGCAGCCATTGAAGCCGCCAACACGATGGATGCACCGGGCATTTTGATTTTGGAAGCACAGATGGGCGTGGGCAAGACGGAGGCGGCACTGGCCGCTGCGGAGATCATGGCCAGCCGGTTCGGACTGGGCGGCATCTTCTTTGGCCTGCCCACGCAGGCAACGGCGAATGGCGTTTTTCCGCGCCTGGTACAATGGGCAGAAAACCAACCCGATGACCTGCCCAAATCGATCCGGCTTGCGCACGGTATGGCGGAACTGAACGAAGAATATATCCGCCTGCAGCATCAGGTCGTGCCGGTGGAGGAAGACTGGGAAGATGCAGATGCAGAAGAACAGCGGGTGCAGGTGCACCAGTGGTTCCGGGGCAGCAAGCAGGCGCTGCTGGCAAACTTTGTCATTGGCACGGTAGACCAGCTGTTGATGGCGGCTCTGTGCCAGAAGCATGTGATGCTGCGCCATCTGGGCCTTGCGGGCAAGGTAGTGATTGTGGATGAATGTCACGCTTATGATGCGTATATGAACCGCTATCTGGATCGTGCGCTGGAATGGCTGGGCTGGTACAAGGTGCCGGTTATTCTGTTGTCAGCCACCCTGCCTGCCCGGCGGCGCACAGAGCTGGTCGAGGCCTACCAGCAGAAAATGGATGCCTCGGACGCTGCGTGGAAAACCAGCTGCGGCTATCCGCTGCTGACATGGACGGACGGCACACAGGTGCAGCAAAAGACCATCCCGCTGGATACGGCTGCCCGGAATGTGCAGACAGTGCGTCTGACAATGGAAGAGCTGCCCGATTTTCTGTGCCGGAAAATGCAGGCTGGCGGCTGCGCGGGGGTCATCGTCAATACGGTCAAAAAAGCGCAGGCGGTGGCGCAGCAGCTGCGTCAGGCGCTGCCCGAAAAGAAAGTGCAGGTGTTCCATGCACAGTTCTTAATGCCAGACCGTGCCGCGCGGGAAGAGCAGCTGATGCAGCGCATCGGTAAGAAATCCACATCTGCAGAACGTGATGGGCTGATCGTAGTAGGCACGCAGGTATTAGAGCAGTCTTTGGATGTGGATTTCGATGTGATGGTTACAGAGCTTTGCCCCATGGATCTGCTTCTGCAGCGCATCGGCCGCCTGCACCGCCACCCAAAACGGTTTCGTCCGCAGCCACTGCAAACAGCGGTCTGTGCTGTGCTGGACACGGGCACAGAGGAATTTGACAAGGGCAGCGAGGCGGTGTATGGTCAATGGCTGCTCTGGCGCACCCGGGAATGCCTTCCGGCGAGCATCTGTCTGCCCAAAGATATCTCTCCGCTGGTGCAAAGGGTCTACGGCTGGGTGCAGGCAGATGCCCTGCCTGAAACGGAACGGAGTGAGGGCATGTGCAAAGCCTATGAGTTTGCGCAGGCTCAGCGCAAAGAGCGGGCACAAGCATATCTTGTGCTGCAGCCCAAAGTGCACAAAAAATTCAAACAACTCAATACATTGGATGGCTGGATGCAGAATGTGGGGGCACATTCTGATGCAGCTGCGCGGGCGGCGGTGCGGGACGGAGACCCCTCGGTAGAAGTGCTGGTAATGCAGCGCCGGGCAGACGGAACCATCCACTTCCTGCCGTGGCAGGAGGGGGGCCGGGCCGTTGCAGCCGACTGCCCGCCCCCGCCGGAAACGGCACTGAAGATCGCCCGGCAGAAGCTGCGGCTTCCAGCGGTGTTCGGCAAAGCGTGGAAGGTGGATAGAGTCATCCGGGAACTGGAAGAGGACAACCGCAGCCACCGTGCAGCATGGCAGCTGTCGCCGCTGCTGCACGGAGAACTGGTGTTGCTGCTGGACGAAAACCTGACTGCCCGGCTTGCGGGCATGGAGCTTTGTTATGACCGTGAAAACGGCCTGATTTACCAAAAGGAGGAGACGGATGAAGGATATTGAATTTAACTTGCTGACCGAACCGTGGATACGGGTGCGGCTGAAGGACAACACGGTGCAGGAAGTTTCTTTGACCGAGGCACTGCTCCATGCGCAGGATTATGTGGATCTGGCAGGCGAAATGCCCACGCAGAATGCTGCCATGCTGCGGCTTTTGCTGGCGGTGCTGTTCACCGTATTTTCCCGTGTGAATGTGGAAGGCGAGCCAGAACCATTTGAAGAAGAGGATGATGCTCTGGCTCGCTGGGGAGACTTATGGCAGCTGGGCAAATTCCCGGAGCAGCCGCTGCGGAACTATCTTGAGCAGTGGGAGGACCGCTTCTGGCTGTTCCACCCGACACACCCCTTCTGGCAGGTGCCGCAGGCAAAGATCGGAACGGAATATGGGGCAGCCAAACTCAACGGTGAAATGTCGGAAAGCAGCAATAAACTCCGACTCTTTCCGCTGTATGCGGGGCAGAGCAAGGCGCAGCTGAGCTATCCGCAGTCGGCGCGGTGGCTGCTGTATGTGAACGGCTATGATGACACCTCCGCAAAGCCAAAAGAAAAGGGGCTTCCGTCCGTAGGGGCCGGGTGGCTGGGCAAGATTGGTTTTATTCAGGCACAGGGCGATACTTTGTACGAAACCCTGATGATGAATCTTACACTGCTGCGTGACGGCCGGGAATGTTGGGGCGAAAGTAAGCCCTGTTGGGAATTGGAAGCACCCAAGAGTGCGGAACGGACAGAAATTTGCTGCCCGGACAATCCGGCACAGCTGCTTACCCTGCAATCCAGAAGGCTGCTGCTGCACAGGACGGGGGAGAATGTGGATGGGTTCTGTCTGCTGGGAGGAGATTTCTTCCCCAGAGAAAACGCCTTTGCCGAACAGATGACCATCTGGCGCACGATGCCGGTAAAGAAAAATGAACCGGTGGTGTTCGTGCCCTGCCGTCATGACCCGGCCAAACAATTCTGGCGGGAATTCCCGGCGGTCTTTTGTCAGGACAGAGGGCATCGTCCGGGCGTTGTATGCTGGATCGAGAAGTTGCAGGAAAATAGATTGAAGCTTCTGGATCCCCGCAGAAAGGTACATTTCCGCATCTCCGGTGTCCAATATGGCGATAAGGACTTCTTTGTAAATGATTCTTTTAGCGACAGCCTGACCTTTCAGGCGGGGATTCTGGATGAGATAGGACGCCCATGGCTGAGCCGGATCGTCAGAGAGATCGAGCGCTGTGAACAGACAGCGGTGCTGGTTGGGAAGTTTGCACAGGAGCTGGCAATTGCCGCCGGTGACCGGAATGAAAATGCAGGCAGCGCAGTTCGCGCACAGTTCTACTTTGCAGTGGATCAGCCTTTCCGACAGTGGCTGCAGGCGATCGACCCGGAGCAGGACGACCCGGACGAGGCGGAATTGCGCTGGCAGGCACAGGCATACCGCATTGCGGAACAGCTGGGGAAACAGATGGTGATGGAGGCGGGAAATGCAGCCCTGAAAGGACACCGCATTGTGGTGGATAAGAACAAAAAGACCGAGCGCACCATCCTGTATACCTCACCAAAGGCATATAATCGTTTTCGCGCAAGGCTTTGGGAAATCTATCCCAAAACAGAACATAAAGGGGGAATTGTATGAAAACACAGGATGTCAAAATGTATGCAGCGCAGCAGCTGCACAGGCTTCAGACCCTGCCAGACAACCGGCGGCGGGCTGAACTGGCAAAGCTGCGGCGGGGCATCGGCCATGCGCCCGGAGAGCTGCCGGAACTGTGGGGAAGTTTTTTGCTGGAAATGCCGGAAAGCTTTCAGAGTCGCAGCGGCCCCTCGGCGGCAGAGTGGGCGGTTTATCTTGCCCTGACTCTGTATGCTGTGCATCAGCAGGGAAACGACCGTTCCATGAACTGTTCCGGGAATACGCTGGGGCGGGCTGTGCGGCAGCTGGCAGAGAGCAACAGTGCCGGACAGGACTGGACCGAGACCAGTGTGCTCCGGCGGTTCAATGCGCTGGCCACTGCAGAAGAAATTACCGAGATCAGCCACCATCTGCGGGGCATGATCCAGCTGTTGAGCGCGGCAAAGAATGGCGGCATCCCGCTGGACTATCCACAGCTTGCGGCAGATCTGTATGAGTTGCAATGCACCGACCCGCGGTATGCACAGATCCCAGCCAATGTCCGTCTGCGGTGGGGGCAGGACCTGTACCGCGACCCGAAGCCTGCACCGGAAGAGAAAGAAAAGGAGAATTGATCATGAATAAGCACCTGTATGTTGATTTTCACATTTTGCAGACCGTTCCGCCCAGCTGCATCAACCGGGATGATACCGGCAGCCCCAAAACGGCTGTGTACGGCGGTGTGCTCCGCGCCAGAGTTTCCTCGCAGGCATGGAAGCACGCCATGCGTACTGCCTTTGCGGAGAACGCCCGGCTGGATGTGGGCAAGCGCACCAAAAAGGCTGCGGAGCTGGTAAAGGCGCAGATCCTTGCACTGGCCCCAGAATTGGAAGCGGACAAGCTGGCAAAGAAAGCACTGGAGAATGCGGGCATCAAAAGCGATGACAAGGGCACCAAAGCTCTGTTTTTCATGAGCACTGCACAGGCAAAGGCATTGGCAGAGCTGGTTGTGGATGGTTCCACGAATAAAAAGCAGTATCAGGATGCCCTGAAGAAAGCTCCCTCGATGGACATGGCTCTGTTTGGCCGCATGGTGGCCGATGACCCTTCTCTGAACTATGATGCCGCTGCGCAGGTGGCGCACAGCATCTCCACCCATGCCGTGCAGAACGAGTACGATTACTTTACCGCCGTGGATGACTGCCAGGCAGAGGACAACGCCGGCGCAGGCCATCTGGGCACGGTGGAGTACAACTCCTCCACCCTGTACCGCTATGCCACGGTGAACGTGATGGAGCTGGCCGGGCAGCTGGGTGCAGCGCAGGCCGCGGAAACGGTGCGGGCCTTTGGCGAGGCGTTCCTCTTCTCCATGCCCACCGGCAAACAGAACACCTTTGCAAACCGCACTCTGCCGGACGCGGTATATGTGACCCTGCGGGAGGATCAGCCGGTGAACCTGTGCGGCGCATTCGAG
>Ga0129310_1000143_pt1 | contig 99347 bp, 103 predicted proteins | sample Go1ome_2_FD_94433 | JGI IMG/M metagenome (GOLD analysis project Ga0129310, IMG submission 94433) | Western lowland gorrila individual fecal microbial communities from Wisconsin, USA - Go1022A metagenome | ecosystem: Host-associated > Mammals > Digestive system > Large intestine > Fecal | place... | reverse complement strand
ATCGAAACACTATTGCTAAAAAACACCAGAGTCAGAAAGAGAGGAAAATATCTATGAAACAGACATTATTCGATAACATGAAAAACTATTACAGACAGCAGTGCGAGAATCGTCAGGAGCAGCTCAACGGTTTGTATCTTCGTCAGGAACGCCGGGAAAATCCTGCGCATGCGTACCCGCGCGGCAGTTGGAGTCAGCTGTTTACCGACGCTCGCGAAACAGCGAAATAAGAATATCCACCTTTTGGCGCGCATCACGAAACATCGGTTTCGTGGTGCGCGCTTTTTCGTTCGTCACATCACGCCCGGATCATGTTCACAGGTTATAAAAACGCATTCAACTCCTCGTCGCAGACTTCTCCCTCAGCAACGATATTGGTCGGGCCGGTCAGGTAGATATCCGTAATCTCCTGTGTCTGCGGGTCTGTGTTTAAGGTGATAAACAGCTCGCCGCCCGGTACATGTACTTTGGTGTTCTCGCCGCTGACAAGTCCTCTGCGCATCAGCGCCGCAACGACAGAGCCGGTGCCTGTGCCGCAGGCCAGCGTGAAGTCCTCAACACCGCGTTCATAGGTCAGTTCTTCCACTTCGTTCTCGCCGATCACCCGACAGAAGTTCACATTCGCGCCCTTCGGGAACGCGCTGTTTGTCCGCAGCTTGCGTCCAAGCTCGCGCAGCGCTTCCTGCGTCATCGCGCAGTCGCCATCCAGCAGCACGACCGCATGCGGCAGTCCGGGATCGCCAAGCTCCAGATAGTCGCACTGCACAGTCTTGCCGTCGATCTCCGCGGTTACGTCCTGCTCAAACTTCGTAATATCGTTCAGACGTACGGTGTACATCCGCTTATCCCTGCGCTGTCCGACGACCAGTCCGGCCGTCGTCTCCACACGCTGCGTCTCGCCTGCCAGCCCCTTTTCGTACCCGTATCTGGCGATGCAGCGCGCACCGTTGCCGCACATTTCTCCGAGGCTGCCGTCCGCATTGTAAAAATACATGCGGTAATCGCCGCCGTTTTGAGGCGCGTCCACGATCATCATGCCATCCGCGCCAATCGACATGCGCCGCGTGCACAGCCGTCTGGCCAGCGCCGCAAACTGCGCCTGCGGTAATTTTTCTTCCATATTATTGATGACAATGAAATCATTGCCTGCCCCTTGCATTTTCGTAAATTTCATTGAGATTCCCTCCTTCAGCCCGCAAAGGCTGTTTGCTTTTTTTATTGTGTCAAAATGTCCTTCTGCCTTTCTTCAGGCGGATCCAGCACAGAAGCGCCCGCGAGATCCAGTCACAGGCCATCGCAACCCACAGAAACTCCAGGCCCAGTCCAAACCCCTTCACAAAAAGGAAGGATAACGGCAGTCTGACTGCCCACATGCCGATGACAGCGATCAGAAACGGCCATTTCGTATCACCCTCGCCTCTCATAATGCCGGTTGCCACATAATTGACCGCCAGACATGGCTCTGCGAAAGTCTGGATTCGCAGCAGCGCGGCTCCCGCTTTGATGACCGCCGCATCGGCGATAAAGAAGCCCATCAGCTGCGGTGCGAACACATACATCAAAGCTGCCATCGTACACATGATCATAAGGTCATAGATCATGCACAGCCGCGCGTATTCGTGCTTCAAATCCTCGCGTCCGGCGCCTGCAGACTGCGCGACCAATGTTGTGACGGCGATCCCGAAACCAAACGCGGGCATATAGCAGATCGATTCTCCGGTATTTGCCAGCTGGTGCGCGGCCAGCGCCGCGGTTCCCAGACCCGTCGCCAGCGCCGATGTCAAGATCTGCCCGAAGGAAATACTGATACGCTCAAACATCACCGGAACGCTCAGGTACAGCATCTGCCGCACAATTACTTTGTCCGGGCGATAGTCATCCCGCACCCCGATTGAAATCGCGCGCCGCTTGGAAAACAGCACCCGCAGCATCAAAAGCCCCGCGATGAGCGCGCCGCCGCTCGTGCCGAGTGCCGCGCCGCGTACGCCCAGCCCCAGTCCGATGGTCCTGACGGTGAAGCCCATCAGCTTCACGCTGCCGACCGGATAGATCAGCAGATAGTTCAGTACGATATTGATGAGGTTAAACAGCACATTGTACAGCATCGGCGTTTTGGTGTCGCCAAGGCCCCGCACAAGGCCGCTGCAGACTGCAAGCATGATCTGAAACGGAATACCAAAGCCGATCAGCATCAGATAAGCGCGCGCATCCGGTATGATGTCCGGTTCTGCGCCCATCACCCTCGCGAAAAATTGAGCGATCCCTTCGATCAGCACCAGCATGATCAGCCCTAAAAGCAGCATGGCAGTTATCGCCTGCCGCATGATTTTTTTGACTTTTTCCGGGTTATTCTGACCGACAGCTGTGGCCGTCAAAACAGAGAATCCCGTCACCGGACCCCAAATGATTCCGTTGATCATCCACAGCAGACTCGTATTGATCGTTACCGAGGCTGCCGCGTTGACACCCATGCTTCCCACCATCGCCATATCGACATAACTGACCATGGTCTGCATGATCTGCTCCAGGATCGCCGGCCACGCGAGCAAAAGGACGATCTTGCGCGTCGATATCTTTTCATTGATCAGTTGCTGTTCTGTTTGCATTGTTTACCCCTGCCATTCAATCGCTGTGTTTCTGCCTGCAAGTATTGCATGAATCGCTGCTTTTGTCAAGTCCATCCAATGCATAAAGAGAGGGAGACTGTAGTGTCTCCCCGTTTGTCTCCTACATCAATGATGTGTGTTACAGCTCATTTCGAACCAGGTCTTCAAAGGTCTGCGCTTTCACCGCGATGTAATTTTCGTTTCCGCCGCGCAGCATGACGATCGCGGGCTTCGGCAGGCGGTTATAATTGGAGGCCATAGAATAGTGATAAGCGCCCGCCGTACAGACCGCAATGGTATCATACCGCTGCACGGAAGCCGGCATCATGACGTTTTCTTGAATGATGTCTCCGGACTCGCAGCATCTTCCGACGATAGAAGCCTCAAAGTCAGCCTTTTCGTCCATCTTGTTCGCCACATAGCAGGTGTACTTGGATTTATAGAGCGCGTAGCGCGGAGAATCCGGCATACCTCCGTCGATGGATACATAGTTTTTGTAGCCCGGAATTTTTTTAACCGTTCCGACGGTATACAGTACCATGCCGGCATCACCCACAATGGATCTGCCCGGTTCCATGCGGATCTCCGGCATCTCGAGCGAGAGTTTCGCGCAGGTTGCCTTGACGACAGCCGCAATCTCGCTGATTCGTTTATCAATGTCAAGCACCGGGTCGGATTCTGTGTATCTAACGCCAAAGCCTCCGCCCAGATCTAATTGTCTGCATGTATATCCATACGCTTCGCGCATCCTGGCGATAAACTCCAGCATGATGACCGCGCCGCGCTCAAAAACATCCTCCGCGAAAATCTGTGAGCCCAGATGGCAGTGGAAGCCTTCGAGAGAAATATTTTCCTTCGCGAGCGTATGTTTGGTGATTTCTTCCGCTTGTCCGGTTTCAATGGCCTGTCCGAATTTTGAATCAACCTTGCCGGTAGAAACGGCTTCAAACGTATGTGTGTCGATGCCCGGGGTCAGTCTAAGCAGAATTTTTTGCGTCTTTCCCTGCCGCTTCGCCTCCCGGTCAATCGCGTCAACTTCTTCTGTATTGTCCGCGACAAAGTATCCGATGTTATGCTCTATCGCGTATCGGATGTCCCAGTCTGTCTTATTATTACTGTGAAAATATGCGTTTTGGATGTCGTAGCCGGCTTGCAGCGCCGTATAAATTTCACCGGCGGAAACAACGTCGATGCCCATTCCTTCCTCGGACATGATCTCATAAAGTCTCTTGAAGCAGTTTGCCTTGGAAGCGTAAAGCGGTCTCGCTTTTTCTCCGTAGTATTTGCGCAGAGCGTTTTTATACAATCTGCATTTTTCGCGAATTTTGTCCTCGTCCATCAGATAGAGCGGTGTTCCGTATTTTTTTGCCAACTCCACAACATCCTGTCCGGCAAAAAGCAGGTGTTTCCCATCCTCTGATATGCGAATGTTATCACAAATCATATCCTATTTCTCCTCTTTTTATTTTTTTTACAGCCTGCGCATCGGACAAATGAGGTCCGGCACGCAGGCTGCGAGTCGTGTCTGTCTTGGATGGATAGTCTATCTTTCCACCTTAAAAACAATCGTCTTGTCTTCTGTATTCATCGTACATTCCGCGCCGAACGGAATCGTAATGATCTTGTCGCCGTGGCCGGACTGTACGTTATACATAACCGGAATATCATATTCCGCAAGCAGATCTTCGTACAATTTTTTCACATCGTATTCCGGCTGATATTTGTTGGAAACCGAGGTGAACTGCCCGAGCAGAACGCCCTTGCACTTATCGAAAGCACCTGCCAGCTTCAGCTGATAAGTCCATTTTTCAATTTTTGTGAGCGGCTCTTCCACTTCCTCAATGAAGATGATCTTGCCCTCCGTATCCATTTCGCTCGGCGTTCCGACTGCTGCCGAGATCAAAGAAAGATTCCCGCCGATGACCGGACCGGTCGCTTTCCCGCTCTTGAGAACCTCAAGCGGCTCCTCCGCGGGATTCTTGAATTCATAGGTATCCTCCGCGGTCAGCGCGTCAAAGAACGCGTTCCTGGTATCATCATCAAAAGCGTCCACCATGTTGGACGATACCATCGGTCCATGGAACGTAACCAGGTCGCACTTCTGATTAAACAGCATGTGCAGGCATGTTACATCACTGTATCCTACAAAGATTTTCGGATTGCTTCTGATGATATCCAGATCCAGGTGTCTGATCACGCGGGAACCGCCGTCGCCGCCTCTGACACAGAAGACCGCATCCACCTCTTTGTCCGCGAACATCTTGTTGATCCAGGCTGCTCTTTCTTCGCCTGTGCCTGCCATATAGCCGGCGTAATTCTTGGTCAGATTGTCAGCCTTTTTTACCTTAAAGCCCATCTCCTCCAGCACGCTGACACACTGTACCTCGCGTTCCGCGCTGATCGGTGAGCTTGGGCAGATGATGCCGATGGTTGCGCCCTTTTCCAGTTTTTTAGGATATCTCATTTGTTTTTATCTCCTCCAAAATATTTTATGTGCTTAGAACCACATAATATTTACGATTGCTACCGCAGCAAGCAGGGAACCTAAGTCGCCTAAAAGACCTGCAGCAACAGAATGTCTCGCGTTGGAAACGCCTACAGAGCCCATGTAAACCGCGATGATGTAGAAAGTGGTCTCGGTGGAGCCTTGCGCTACGGAAGCGATACGGCCGATCTTGGACTGCGTGCCATACTGAGCAAGCAGGTCAGCAAGCATACCCTCGGACGCGCCGCCGGAGAAGGATCTCATGATGGCCTGCGGCAGGATCTCGGATGGGCAGCCGATCAAACTGGTAACCGGGTCTAAGATCGCGCACAGCCAATCCATCGCGCCGGACGCGCGGAACATTCCGATCGCGCACAGCATTGCGGTCAGATACGGGATGATCATCACAGCGGTGGAGAAGCCCTCCTTCGCGCCTTCTGTAAATATGGAATATACCGGCACCTTCTTCAAGATAGCCCAGAAGCATACAAGAGCTACAACCAGAGGAATAGCCCAGTTCGATATTAATGTCATTACATCTGAAAATGTCATTTGCAGTCCCTCCTATTCTTCTTCCGCATACTTGCAAACATAGCCTTCCGGAAGCACGATCGGGTTTTCTCCGCCTGCATAGTGCTCGTTCAGTTCTAATGTTCCGGCTGCGATTTCTTTTTCGATTACGTTTTCCCATTTCCATCTCTTTGTCTTCTGGAAGATCAAAGTAAATACGATACCGACAACTGTGGAGATCGTAGTCGCGATGATAACCGGAACGATAATCTCTGCTGCGCCGTCTGTCTGTACAGCGGCACGCAGGCCAAGGACGGTAACCGGAAGCAGGGTTACAGAAGTCGTACCGATCGCGAGCATCATGCACTGCGCGTTGGTCGCAATGCTCTTCGTTGGGTTCAGAGTCTGTAATTCACGCATCGCCTTCAAGCCGAACGGTGTCGCGGCGTTGCCGATACCCAGCATGTTGGCAGCGATCCAAAGTGCCATCGCGGACATCGCCGGGTGATCCTTCGGAACCTCCGGGAATAACCTGGTCATAACCGGCGCAATTCCCTTCGCGAGCTTGTCGCAGATACCGGCTTCCTGCATGACCTTCATCAGTCCGCAGAAGAATGCCATGATGCCGATCAAACCGAGAGAGATTTCGACAGCGGTATTCGCAAAATCAAAGATGTTGTTCAAAACGCCTTCCATTGTGCCGGTAAAAGCGCCCGCGATAACCGCGATTACGACTAATCCGACCCAGATATAGTTCATCATAATATCGTTCCTCCTTTTCATATAATCCGACAAATTTTTATTATGACGTTTTCAGATAATTGCAATTTATATGCCAAAAAAAGCAAAAAACAAGAAGTTCTCCGCCACCCACGCGCTTTCCCCGCGAAAAACAAGGGATTTTGACACTTTCTGTTTTTTCGTGAGGGAAAATCACGCTTTCTTCATATTTTCGTCACACGCACGCCTCCTTCTTTATTTTGTCCTGAATCTAGGAAACAGTGTCCTGTTTTTAGGACTATTCTGAGCAGATTTTTGCGAAAAAAGCGCGAAAACCGGAATTTTTTCTGTAATTCGTACCGTTTTTTCGCGGCATAAATTTTGCTTATTTTATCATATGATGATATAATGATTTCGATGACGCGATCTGCGCGCTTTTTGCCGCATCCCGCGGCAGCGCGCGCCGAAAGTCCTGACAAGGAGAACACACATGAACAAACTGACTTATACCTATACGAATGTCCCCAAGCAGCTGCTTTTTTATATCTGCGCCTTTTATCTGGTGCTCCGTTCCATTATGGATATCCAAATTGTCCTTTATCAGGTCGAGGGCTACGCGGATCAGATCAACCTGCCGCTGGAGCTTACCGTCAACGCGCTGTTTTTCGCTTTTTGGCTCCTCCTCTCGAATGGTCACAAACTGTGCTATACCGAATTTAACAGCGAAAAAGCGATCTATCACAATCGTCTGCTTCGCACCAAAAAGGAGTTTCTTTTTGAAAACGCACGAGCGGTTTTTTTCGACAAACGCGGCATCCGCTTCTTCGCGCGCAAAGAGGACGCCTCCGACAAGCGCAAGGCGCTCTTTTTCATCCCGTTCTTTCGTGACGGCAAAATAAACGTATTGGAGCATAAACGCTTCTACGACCTGCTCAAGGAACGAGAAGCCGCCATCGGAGACGCGGAACGCTTTGTGGTGTATCGTTCCTACAAGGAAGTGCCCGGCTACAGCCGCAAATGGAAGTATGTTTCCTTCGCCTATGCCTGTCTGGATGTGCTTTTAGGCCTCAACTGCTTCACGCCGATTGCCGTCATCCTCGGCTTGCTGGAAACCTTCCGCTAATCCGCGTCAAAAAATCCGCTCACATGACAAAAGCCCTCTCCTGATCGAAAGGGCTTTTCTTTTCCTTATTTTGATACCCACATGCCCGCGCTATTGCGGCTTTTGTCTTTGTTTGATGTCCTCGATGACCGGCTTGACCGTATCCGCGATGGTATCAAAGGCATCGGCCTTGCCGTCCACGACATCCTGCGCCTTGTCCTTGATCTTTTTTTGTTTTTCGTAATCCTCCACGCTTTTTTTCATCAGATTATCCAGCATGGAGCTCTTGTTTCTAAGGATGTATACAAACGATGCCACGATGATGGCCAGCCCTATAGCGATCTTTATTTTTTCCATTTGTTTCTCCTCTCGGCATACTTCTTGCAACGTTTTTCTGTTATAATAGTTAGAATATAACGCAAAACAATTACAAAGTCAAGGGAGGCTGTCTCATATGAAAATCAGTTATGACAAAATCCAGAACCTGGTCGATGCCGCCGCTGCGAAAAGCTTGCAGATCCGCCGCGATCTGCACCAAAATCCGGAGCTGAGCGATCACGAGGTGCATACCTCCGCGCTCGTTCGTGCCGAATTAAAGCAGCTTGGAATTCCTTACCGCTCTGAAATCGCGGGACATGGCATCAAAGCAGTTCTCACGACAAAATCCAAGGAGCCGGCTGTCGCGATCCGCGCGGATATGGACGCGCTGCCGATCCAGGAAAAGGTCGATCTGCCGTTCAAATCTCAAAACGACGGGGTCATGCACGCCTGCGGACACGATATTCACACCGCGGTTCTGCTCGGTACCGCCTCGGTGCTCAAAGCGCTGCAGGAGGAGCTTCCGCGAACAACCGTCTTTTTATTTGAGCCTGCCGAAGAAACCCGCGGCGGCGCGCAGCCTATGATCGAAGAAGGCTGTCTTGAGGATCCTCGCGTGGATACCGTCATCGGCCTGCACATCGAACCGTCTGTGGATGTCGGCAAGCTGGAGTTTATGCCCGGCTGCATGAACGCGGCCTCCACGATGTTTACCGTCACCGTCAAAGGCAAATCCTGTCATGGTGCCAGTCCCTTCGCCGGCATCGATCCGCTGCTTCCGGCCTGCGACATGGTAGGTTCTCTGCAGAGCATCATCACCCGACACATCCATCCGGTTGACGCGGCTTTAATCACTGTCGGAAGCTTTCACAGCGGCACCGCGGGAAACATCATTCCGGACGAAACCGTTTTTAGCGGCATCATCCGCGTGCTCGATATGCAACTCCGCGACTCCATCAAATCGCAACTGCGCGAACTCTGCGAAAATATCGCCAGAGCTTACGGCGCGAGCTGTGTCGTAGATTATCAGGACAGCTATCCTACACTGATCAACAATCAGGAGCTGCTCGACAGTGTTTCCGAGATCTGCCGCGAAAAGCTCGGCGACAAAAACATCCTTCTCAATCCGAAGTCCAGCCTGGGTGCGGACGATTTTGCCTATTTCTGCCACGCGGCCAAGGGCCTCTATTTTAACCTTGGCTGTCATACACCCGGAACACCGGAGGAGGCACTGCATTCCGCCGTTCTCAATCCGGACGAGAATTGTATCCGTATCGGAATTCTATCCGAAGTGTTGGCAGTACTAAAAATCATGGGGGTGGAGATCGAATGATGATGCAGGAAGTTCTCAGAGATACGCTCGTAGAGATTGATTTAAAGAAACTCGCGAACAACATGCGGCTGATCCGCCAGCTGGTCGGTCCGGACACTGCCATTACAGCCGTAGTCAAGGCCAACGCGTACGGTCATGGCGCGGTCGGCGTCGCCGAAACTCTGATGGAAAGCGGCGCGGACTATCTCGCGGTGGCGACCCTGTCGGAAACCGTCGAAATCAAAAAAGCTTACCCAGCCTATCCGGTTTTTATCATGGGACATACACCGGACAAATACCTTTCTCACATCGTAGATCTCGACATTACCGCGACCATCTTCAGTCTGCGGCAGGCGGAGCTTTTGAACGAGTTAGCCGAAAAAGCGGGAAAAAAAGCGAAAGTACACATCAAACTGGACACCGGTTTTCATCGCCTTGGACTGGACGCGAAGGACCGCGGGCAGACCCTGCAGACGATCCGCGCGATCACCGCGCTGCCGTACGTCGAAGCGGAGGGACTTTTTTCGCATCTGGCGCTGGTCAATGACGAAGAGAATGACAAACAGTATCATTTGTTCGCGGAAATTGCCGATCAGCTAAAGACCGAGGGCATCCACTTCCGCTACTACCATCTGGCGGACAGCATCGCCACAGTCGATGATCCGCGCTTCCGCTTGAATATGGTGCGCGTGGGCGCGCTGATTTACGGCATGCGCGGTTTCCACAAGGGGTTTGTTCCGGTCGAGCAGGTGCTTACCTTCCGCGCCGCGATTTCCCAGCTTCACCGTATCAAAGAGGGAGAAGGCGTCAGCTACGATTATCTTTGGAGAGCGCCGCAGGATTCTGTGATTGCAACCCTGCCGTTCGGCTATGCCGACGGATACCCGCGCAACCTGCGCGACAAGGGCTATGTCACCATCAAGGGTGTCCCTTGTCCGTTGGTCGGGGTGCTCTGCATGGATCAGGTCATGGCGGACGTTACCGAAATCGCGGACGTTGCCGAGGGTGATTGGGCCACCATCTACGGTAGCGGCGAGAACGAAATGAGTATTCAGGAGGCCTCCACGCTGGCAGGCACCAACAAGAACGATATCCTCGCGCGGATCTCCGCGCGTCCTCCTAGAATCTACATAAAATAGCGGCAAAACAAAGAGACAGGCGTTCCGTCAGGAATTCCTGTCCCTTTGTTTCTTCTGCTTAATCTTCTTCTCCCAGTTGATATTTTTTCAGTTTTTCGTAAAATACACTTTTGGAAAGTCCAAGCGCTTCCATCGTTTCGCGTCGCTTGTAGTGGTTCAGCGCGAGCGTCTCCGCGAGGATTCTGCGCTCCTCCCGCTCTAGCTGTTCCTTGAGCGTCATCGATCGCGAGACCTCTTCTTCAATCAAAATATGTTCGGAATAAATCAGCGGCGAATCGCAAACCGTAATCGCGCGTTCCATCACGTTTTCCAGCTCTCGTACGTTTCCGGGCCAGCTGTAATGCATCATCTTTTGCAGCGCCTCCTCCGACAGCAGCATATGTTTCATATGATATCGGCTGCAAAGCTCATCTAAGACGGAATTAATCAGGATGTACAAGTCTCCCTTCCTTTGGCGCAGCGGCGGAATGCAGATCGGAAACACATTGATGCGGTAATACAAATCCTGCCTGAAATTTCCCTTCTTGACTTCCTCTTCGAGATTTCGATTGGTCGCGGTAATCACGCGCACATTCACATCGATCGGCTTCGAGGAGCCGACTCGATAAATCCGCTTGTTTTGCAGCACCTGCAGCAACTTGACCTGTATCCCGAGCGGGATTTCGCCGATTTCGTCCAAAAAGATCGTACCGCCGTTCGCTTCCTCAAAGAACCCCGCCTTGCCGTTCGCCGCGGCGCCCGTAAACGCGCCCGGCGCGTATCCGAACAGCTCGCTTTCAAACAGGCTCGGCGCGATTGCGTTACAGTTGACTTCCACAAACGGCGCGTCTTTTTTGCCCATCCTGTGGATTTCTTTTGCCAGCCTCGATTTGCCGGTCCCGCTTTCTCCTGTGATGATAACGTTAAAATTCGTTTGCGACGCTTTGTACGCCAACCGCTTAACCTCATTCATCGCGGGATCTTCTCCGATGAAATCTTCCATCTTCGCATCCTGAAAATCACAGGCATAGGGTCTGCGCATAAATTTCTTTTTTTGCCGCTGTTCCAGCGCCTGAATGATACTATCTCGCTCTTTTCTCACGTTTTCGAGTAAGGACGCATCCTGCAGGATCAAATAGATGCCGTCTCGCGCGTTGCCCTTGCAGATTCTCGTCAGCACGCAGAACATCGGCCTTTTGTGTATCTCAAAAATCCCGCTCTCCGTATGCCCGTCCGGCGCCGCGAACATTTTGTTGATTTCCTTCAGAATTTCATCTCCGTAAATGATGCTCTCAAAGTTCAGGCCGACCGTCGGCATCAGCTCTCCGCTCGTCTCATAATCTGTCTTGGGCAGGTATGGCTTGCCGGCAAGCAGCTTGCCGATTTCCTCTCCACGGAAGCCGTAGCCTCTCGCCTGAAAAAACTTAACCTTTCCGGTTACGCTGTCAATCACGACCATGTGTCCGACCGCTTCGAAATAGACCATCGAATACGTATCTCCATTCACCGATATGTACATGTGATTATGCGCGAAATCAATGCGGATCACGATTTCAAATCCCGGATAATCGGTAACAAGCTCAAACCGTCCATTGGGATTGTAGCTCTTGATATATTTATACTGCGGCTGTATTTTTTTGTTCTTATAAACGCCAACTGCGAGGAGCGCGTCGCCTTTTTCGATCTTCCGATCCGCGATGCCGATCGTTTCTAAGCTTTCCGGCGTCAGCTCATCGTCGTTCCCCAATTCATTGTCTGCGATAATGACGATATCGCCCTCTTCGATACGTCCGCCCGGATGTCTTTGCTCACTGTCCAAAAGAATGCCCGTTATTTTTTTTGCGCATCTGCTATAGGAGCCGATTTCACGCGTTTCGTTGATATAAACAAGCCCTTTGTATTCCGTCTCTAGAATCTCTTCCATGATGCGCATTGCGTCTTCCATGCTGACCCCCTTGTTCTGACAAATACCATTTTCTATTTAGTCTACCACAAGCCGCATTCTTTGTCCATGGATGCCAAAACAGATTTTTCCGAAACATCTTTTGGCATGTTTTTTGCTTATTTTCTTTTGTATATCCAACATGATATAATGATTCCAGGAGGTATGAAAGTATGAATCAATCCATGAAAATTTTAGATATGCACTGCGACACACTCATCGAGTGCTGGCGGCACGAAGACCGCGCACTGCGCGACGGCAAGGGACATCTGAATCTCAAGATGATGCAGGAGCACAGCGGCATGGGGCAGTTTTTTGCGATCTATCTTTCTCGTCATGAAATGGAAAGCATGGATCCGTACGACCTGTTTAAGGCGATTTACAAAAACTACATTTCCGAAATTCAGGAAAACAAGGATATCCTGCGCCCCGCTTGCTGTGCAGCGGATATCCGCAAAAATGCCGAGGAAGGGTATCTGTCTTCTTTCCTGACCATCGAGGACGGCGTCTTCGTAGACGGCAAGATCGAAAGGATCCAGGAGGTCTACGATATGGGTGTACGCCTGCTCACGCTGCTCTGGGGATTTCCAAACTCCATGGGCTATCCTTGCTACGACGATGCGCAGCAGAACGCGCAGGGTCTGACGCCGTTCGGTCTGGAAGTGGTCGACAAGATGAACACGCTCGGCATGATCATCGACGTTTCTCATCTCTCCGAAGGCGGTTTCTATGATGTCGCACGTCACAGCAAAAAGCCGTTCCTGGCGACGCACTCCTGTGCCAAGGCGCTCTGCCCGCACAAACGCAACCTGACGGACGATCAGCTTAAGACACTTGGCAATGCAGGCGGCGTGGTCGGCATCAACTTCGAGTCCTCTTTCTTAAAAGAAGGCTCCCATTACGCGACCGTTGACCAGATCATCACGCACCTCAATTATATGGTCGACAAAGCAGGTATCGAGCACGTTGGATTTGGTTCCGACTTTGACGGCATCGATACGACCGGAGAACTGGTCGATTACACCGGTTTCGACAAAATCATCGACGCGATGCACAAGCATTACAACGAAGATCAGATCGACATGCTCCTGCACGGCAACGTCCTGCGCGCAATGGAGGATATCATCGGCAAATAAAGCACGCGCAAAAAACAAAATCATATCCAAAACCTCCGAAGCGCCAAGCAGTGGTCTTTCGGAGGTTTTGCTTTTACGCCCGACGGCGCGCCGCTGCGCGCCGTCGCATTCTGGGCAGATTCATTTCAGCGCAAAAGAAAAAGACCGAAAAAAATTCGCAAGGATTTTTTCGGTCGGCAAGTGCGCATTGTCATATTTCCTTAGTATGCCGGTTTACCGGTTTTGATCAAGCTGTCAAGATCGGTAAACGCATTTTCGATTGCTTCGCTGTGATATAATTCATACATGTCATAGACAAACTGTGTAAGATTCTTCTCATCCAGGGTTTCCAGAATTTTATCCGCTGTAGTGTCCTTATGCACCGCATAACATTCCAGCAGGTAGGCAAAAAACTTAAATTCTTTCGTCAATTTCATCACCTCGCAGATACAGAGAGTTCCCGGGATCGCCTGTTGCCTCTTCATTTTCCCACATATCAAAGATGGCTAGCGGGCTAAAATACCAAAGTCTCAGCTCATTATCAAGAAGCATCTTATGGGTTTGTGATCTCAAAAAAATCCGCAATCCATCCATAAGCGATACCCCTCTGCTTTTGGAAATCATCCCTGCGAGCTCCGCATCAAAGTTTTGCATAATGGAGGGTCTTGTATTATCTCTCATCGTTCTTTACCTCCAAGGTATTTCAGGCACTGAAGCCCTCTCCATGTCAGGAAAGCATATTGATCAGCCAGTTTTTGCGGTTTCAATAGAATCAGTGCGACTTCTTCTGTTATATTGCCCGCCATATAATCTGATAAAACCGGCATGGTTGTATCATTTGCCACAGGCCCGATAACAAGATCAAATTTGCCTCCGTTGTACAGATTCTTTCTATTCTGCGTTACAAAATTCAACCATTTCGTGTCTGCCTCTTCAAAACGTAAGATTGCTAAGTTTCCTGCTTGTGCTTCGTCAAAATCATAAACGGAGATTACCGCTGCCCCTTTTTTTCGACGCTTTGTTTGAAGCTCGGCCCATCTTTTCGCCTGTGATTTATCAGATGTTGTGTAAAATCCGGGGCCAAAATCCAGCGTCCGATTTGAAAGGATCAGTTGTGGCGTTTCTACTTCCATATTGCTCCCATGGTATAAATACATGCACATACCCCCTGCTGCAATATTTTTGATTTATATTCTAATCGTACCATAATTTTCGATTGCCGGCAATATTACATTCTTTAATTGGCTGTCTATAAACGCCCCGGACCAGATCATCCATTCATTTTTAATGGTAACTTCACCGTTATCGGCAAGAACTATCATTTTATCATTAAATAGGTCGTGCTTTTATCGCCGATAATGCAGCGCTTACAGTGCTGTCCCCTTTTTCGGCACAAAAAACGCGCTCATATCGATGCCCTCCAGCGTGAGCAGTTTGATCTTGCGGTCGATGCCTCCGCCATATCCGGTCAGACTGCCGTTCGTGCCGACAACCCGGTGACAGGGAACGATGATGCTCAGCGGATTATGCCCGACCGCCCCGCCGACGGCCTGCGCTGACATCCGCGCGATACCCCGCTCTGCCGCGATTTGCGCCGCGATCTGTCCGTAGGTCATGGTCTTGCCGTAAGGGATCGTGCATAGAATGCTCCAGACGCTTTTCTGAAAATCAGTTCCCATCGGATTGAGCGGCAAGTCGAAGTCCGGCTCTTTTCCCGCAAAGTATAAGTCCAGCCAGCGCTTCGCCTCAGCCAGCAGCGGTGCAAGCTCTTCCTCGCAAGGCGCATTGCAAATCGCTGCGCCCGCTTCAGGCTCCGAATCCGCCTGTCCCCGCGCGTAATATTTCTGCCCGTCAAACCAAATCCCTGTCAGACCTTTGTCATCCGCCGACAGCAGCATGCCGCCCAGCGGAGAATCGTAATGCGTTTTGTATATCATTAAGCTGCCTCCTATCTCGCCCGTCTTGCAAACGTTTGTTTTTTTATAGTTTTATCACATTTTCTATCTCCATACCATAGAAAATTTAAAATATTCGGGTACGAATTTTTTCTCTATATGGTCTTAAAATGAGCTTTCCAAGAATATATCCCATATATACGCCTATCGTGTTCAGAATAAAGTCGTCCACATCAAAAGAACGATAATTGAAACCAACAATACAGCCGGCAATCAGCTGCAAGTTTTCGATGATAAACGGAAACAGCAATGCCAGCAGAAGCAGATATATGCCCTTTTTTCGGCTTACAAGGTAAAGTAACACTCCGTAGGGAATCGAAAGCGCGATATTCCCACCGATTTGCACCAGTACAGTTCGCGTAATCCCCTTTTGCATACCCGCAAAAATGCTGTGGAACGGAATCAGGTTATTCGGTACCGGATACATGGTTTCCACTTCATCATACGGAATCGGAAATAGGGTTACTGCCAGCACCCCGATAACATAAAAATATACAACGCTCCAAAAAACAATCTTTCGCGGCGCTTTTTTTAGAATCCATGCAGCAGCAATCCCGACTGCCCACAGCGCCGCTCCGATTAAAAAAAGATCTTCCTTTAATAACATTTCTCTACCAAATCCCCATTACGTGCTGCATCACGAGGCTGACCGCCGTAATGCCAATCCAGCAGCATCCGCCTAAAAGCAGAGGTCTGCCGCCGCTCTTCCTTTGTCACTCCAAAAAAGCGCAATCAGCATGCCAAATAATATGGAAAGCACCGGACCTCCTATAATCGGAAACGCTTTGCCAAGCAGCCATGCCGGAACTGCAATGCCAAAACAAGCTAAAATTCCTATATAATTTTTTCGCATAAATTCCATCTTGTCTACCTCCGATCATCGCATTTCTAGCACTGCGCCAGGGAGTTCTTACTGCCCTTTTTATAGAAAATATCCGACCACTGGCATATACTCTGCAAAATCGTAGAATACGCACTATGACAGTTTCCTATTCGCCCTTAAAATATTTCTCGGTTTGCTTGTCAAATTCCGATATGTATTCCTGATCCTGACGCACGCGGAAAATATCATATTCTTTTGCAGCCTTTTCGATAGCCTGCTCACGAGATATTCTTCCCTTGCCCTCAAGAACCTTGCGTCGGTTGTTGCTTAAAAACCGGTTGGTCTGTTCTACCCAATCCTGCATACTCATGAGAACCTCATCCTCAGCCATAAGCTCGGCATAATCAATAAACATTGTAACGAGTCTGTTTAGGCGGGACATTTCTTTCTCATTGAGATAATTCTTAGCGACAATAATGTCTCTTTTTAATATTTTTCCATCTGGAGCATCTTTCCATGTGGTAAGACCCATAGTAGGTTTTTCTGCATCAGCACGGTCATAAATCAGTTCTGCTGCACTCTGACCGGTAACCGCAAAATGAAGCTTATTCTGCACAAATGCATAAAAGGCTCTTGTGATCTCACTGTTCTTATCATAATCATAACTGCATTGTTCAAACACGTCTGTGATTTTCTGATAAGCTCTGCGCTCGCTGGCACGAATCTCACGGATACGTTCCAGCAATTCATCAAAGTAGTCTTTTCCAAAAGGCTTTCCGTTCTTTAGCATATCGTCATTAAGGACAAAGCCCTTTGTGATATATTCTTTCAGGGTCTTGGTAGCCCACTGACGGAATTTTGTTGCTTTCTTTGAATTTATACGATAGCCTACGGCAATAATGGCATCGAGATTATAAAAATCAACATTACGTTTTTTCTCAACCCCACCTTCATTTTGAACTAGTTCCATTTTGGAACTAGTTGATTCTCGATCTAATTCGTCCTCTTTATAAATATTTCCCAGGTGTTTACTAATAGCCTGTGGCCCGACGCCGAACAATTCAGCCATTGACATTCTAGTAAGCCAAAAGGTCTCGTCTTTATAAAACACGCTAACACATACATTGGCATTATCTATTTGGTAGAGGACAATATTCTGTTTTTGTTCCATTTATAAATCCTTCCTTGATTAGTTTCTATGGTCTTTTCATTCGAGATATTTCCTTAAATATTCCCTGACGCATTCCTGTACATTTTGAGCTATGCGTATCGCCTGTTTTTTGTGCATACCGATCTGCGACGCGACGCCAAGCAGGTCCTCTGCTGCCGGATTTTTGCCGTTTCCATGGACACTGGTGGCGTGTTCTCCGCCGATTGAATGACTGTAGGTCAAATCGTATGCCGGCGATAATTTCCATCTTTTCTCTGGTTCATCATAAAGAAAGCTGAAATTCTTTGCATGATCGTCCCGATTGTGCGCGAACACATTGAAGCACATCAGGCGGTACAGCTTCTCTATCTCTTGAAAGTCTCCTGTCAGCTTCAGGCAGGCTTTCATCAAAATATCGTAGTCCAACGTCAAATCACGATGCGAGGTCTCCAAAAGTCCGGCGGCCGAGATCACATGAATTCTCCGCTCCTTTCCGTCTTCTTTAAGGGCTCGATCGAATCGCCTTGTTCCGAAATAGCCGCTGCATATTCTGGACGGGAACAATCTGGTTTCTGCCATTTCGATCCCGCAGGCTTTGGCGCAGAGCGCATACTCGTACTCCTGCAAACCAATCTCGTCATGATCTTCTTTCAACGGAAACTTGATCAGCCATGGCTGTCCGTTAACCTCTGTCAAAATTTTAGGTCTGGCACCACCGGAAGAACCTCCAAGCCGGAACAACTCATCTAAGCTGTCCGTTTGGTTTGTCGCAAGCAAGCGGCTGCATTCGCGTGCAATATCATCAAAATCGCCTATCTGCGTTTCCTCCGCAAGGTCGAATTCCGGCACATATTGCAGTGCGCCCATGCCCAAGCTTCCGACGATCGCAAGCCGATCCAGGCTTTCCGTTTCGATGGGATTGATACTGTGCTTCAGCAACAGTCGATCTACCAGGAGTCTGCCCCATCCGTCCGGCAGGCTGTCCTCAAAAACGCCAAAAATGCCGTCGAAAGGCAAAATCTGTGGCACGAAAACTTTCTTTCCCAAAGGCAGCGAAAACGGACTGATAGAAAATCCGTCTGCGATCCATTCTTCACTATACTGAAAAGCAGCGAGATGTTTCCGGTATAATGCCATTGTTCCGACGGTTCGTCCCTCATAAAGAACCTGTAACTGTTTAATCTTGTCCATGTATGATCTCCTCTATGGATAAAAACGGAGCATCCTCAAAAAGATGGATCAGCACATCGTCCATGTCGAGCGCGATCGCGATCTTGATCAAGGCGTGCAGGGAAATTTCGCCGCTGGTTTCAAAACGTTTCACGGAACCCAAACTGACGCCTGACTTTTCGCTCAAGGCTTTTTGTGAAATCTTTCTGCGCTTGCGGACGGCACGCACGTTTTGTGCGATCTGCATTTGTATTTCTTTTGGCGTTTGTCTGTCTAATACTATCATAGCTAATATTTTATCCTATTTTGCGTAAAATATCAAGTTTTGGCTCATATTTTATCTCAGATAATTTTTCATAAACTCATTCCGGCGATCCTCCCTCCTCTATCTTCACTTATATACTACACTTTTCGCAGTAAATACTGCAACAAAAAAGATGCTCATCTGTGCCGGCATCTTAATTACACTTATAAATTGCAGACTGCTTAAAGCGGCAGATTGATCATCCAGTCCTGTTCCTTATATTTTAAGGCAGATAAACGTACAGCCGCGGTTTTCCCACCTGTCTGGCACCCATAATGATCAAAGGCTTTCGGGTCTGATTTTAAACAAACATTACATTTTTTCTGGTCTAAAGTCACTCCGCGCATCTTCCCTGTGCCAGTTTCAAAAACTTCTTGTCGGACTGGATTGCGTGTGTCACAAATTTTCCATCCCGAAATAACGCATAGGTCGTTACCGGAGCAGGAAGATTCTGCGCGGTCTCTCTGTCTGTAATATGAACCGTTTTGAGCGGAATGCCATGCTCGGCCGCGACTTCTGCCACGCGCGGTACCCAGTAATAAGTAAACGGGCACTGATCCGTATAATAGATCACAAAACCGGTCTCACTTGTCTGCGGACGCTTCGCGCAGTCCTTAAATTTCGGCGGCTGCGCGTCCGGTGCAAACGGCAGATACAAAAGCGTAATCCCGCATTCCGATGTGTCCGCAGTCAAGAATCCTTTATAATCAAGATACTTCGGGTCGGACAGGAACTCCCGCTTTCTCCCTTCCGCAGAAAGAATACAAAGTCCTTTTTTGCCCTGCGCTTTTGCATCACGCATACATTCGTCGAGCAAGTCGTTGGAATACCTATGCCCTTTCATGCTGCCCGCAATCCACAGGCAGTTTATGTAAAGGTAGCCTGCCGCCTCTATCGGTACCCACGCATATTCTGCCGGAATATATTCGATAAAGCACTTGCCTCTTTCTTCGCTCCGATAAAAGACAAGCCCCTCTTCAAACCGCTGTTTGAGCCATTCTTTTTTCACAACGCTCTGTTTGTTTGACATCGCGCAGCAGATATGCTCTTTGTCGATATTGTCCTTTGTGATTCTAATGTAATTCATGAAAAATCTCCTTCCTTACATCCTCTGAATTACTGCGCCCAGCCAGCGCTGCATCGCATCGCTTGCCTGATTTGCGATTTCCAGCACGCGGGTGTGGCTGTGCTTTACCGTCTGAATCCCGGTCGCCATATTGGTTATGCAGCTGACGGCCAACACTTCCATTCCCATGTAATTGCAGACAATCGTTTCCGGCACCGTACTCATGCCGACCGCATCGGCACCCATGCCGGCAAAGGCACGAATCTCAGCCGCCGTTTCAAAGCAAGGTCCCATGAAGCTCATGTACACGCCTTCTTTATACGAAATTCCCATTTCATCGGCGGTTTGCTTTGCAAGATCCCGCAGCCTGATGCTGTACGGCTCGGTCATATCCGGAAAGCGAGGTCCGAAGCGTTCGTCGTTTGATCCAATCAGTGGATTCGTCCCCATCATATTGATAAAATCCGTAAGGAGCATCAAAGTCCCCGGCTCGAAGCTGCGATTGATGCCGCCGCAGGCGTTCGTCAGCACGACCTGCTCCACTCCCAGCAGTTTGAGGACATAGAACGGATAGCAGACTTCCTTCATGGAATAGCCTTCATAGAAATGAAAGCGTCCCTCCAGCGCAAAAACTTCCTTTTCTCCCAGCTTTCCCGCAAGCAAAGCACCCTTATGTCCCTCTACCGTTGACACCGGAAAGTTTGGAATGTCACGATACGCTAATTCTTCCGTCTCCGTAAAATCCGCCGTCAGATTTCCAAGCCCGGAGCCAAGTACCACAGCGATTTTCGGTCTTTTTGTGATGCGTGCCTGAATATATTCTGCGCTCTGCTGCGCTTTTTCATAAAGATTGTCCATACTGTAAACTCCTCTCAAATTAAGTATCTCTCCGCTTCCTGCAACCTCTTCTTTTGCGTTTCCCTTTGAAGCTCCTCCTAAACATCTCCTGTTGCAACATCCATCAGGATTTTATCAAATATTTTATGCCTCTTCCGTTTCCAATCTTCGTAACATATCCTTTTTCTTCTAGTGCCACTAACAGCTTCAGTGTTTTGTTCTTTCCGAATCCGACAGTCTTTGCGATTTGAGAACTTGATTTACCAAGACGATTCATGCTATTGTATATCATCGCTTCGTCTTCTGATAATTCTTCTCCCCCCGAGATAACCGGCAAAACTACTTTAATTGCATGTGTGGAAAACTCATGTCTCGGCTTTGCTCTGCTTTCGGCATATGCCATATTCATTCTCTGAACTCCTGTTCCAAAGCTTTCGATAATATTTAATCGGAAGAAAACCGAAGCAACAATCGGATTCCGCAGCACGGAAACCTGACCATTCAGATATTCTTCTTGCGTAATTCCTTTTGGTAATCCTCCCGGGGAAAAAACTTCAAGACGATCCTTGAACATCGCTACACGAACATGTGAATTTACGTCCCAAATTCTGTGTACAAGTGCATTTGCAATCGCTTCTCTAAACGCTTTTTCCGGAATGAGTTCTACGGTTTTTCGAAGAGCTCCCTCGATTTCATCATATTGATAATATTTACGGTACAGTGTCACTGCCTCATCATACTGCTTCAAAATGGATTTGTGTTCAAAAATTTCTCGATCCAAAATGATATCTATGCTGTCACCAAAACGAACACAGTCAATTCCATAAAAACTGTTTTCATCTGCCAATAATGCTCCCGCATTCTTGTATTTTCCATCAGCCCCAAGCAAGCCTAGTGTCCTAAGAATGTCCGAATTGATTGCACTGACACCGAGCTGTTCTTTCAGCTTCTGTTCAAGAATTGAAAAATGAAATTCATTGCCCTTAGCAGTTAATTCGTCATAAGAACGATTTTCACCTTCTAATATAAGATGATTCAGTTCGATACGGTCGACTTCAATTGTCGCAGTGTCGTTTCGTTTATATGCTTTTGCTTTATAATAATAAGGCTTAAAACTACCTTCTTTCACTGTTAAAGTAATTACATTTGTTTCACTATCTACAGAAAGCTCATAGTCCGGTATCGGTGAAATACTATCGTTTATTCGGTTCTCTATATCCAAACAGGTGCTCTCCGTATCTTCAACGCCAAGAACCTTTCCATCATCCGTGATGCCGAACTGAATAATTCCATCTCCAAAATTTGCATAAGCACTGACTGTTTTCAAGAATGTGTTCGTTATTCTTTCCTTAAATTCTAAAGATTGATTTTCCTTCATGCTGCAGGCCTCCTGTATCATTTCGATCTGTATATATTATACCAAAACAAACGCAAAAGTAAACGCATTTTTTTGCGTTTGCTTTTGCGTTTGTGTAGTCTCTGTCGTGAATAATATTGTAAATATTTTCCTCATTTTTAGGACTCTGTAAACTCAAACAGTTCTTCAACAGAAACCCCAAAAACTTTGGCAATATCCATCGCAAGCTTAAGCGATGGATTATACTTCCCGTTCTCCAAATGTACAATCGTTTCCCTTCTCGCATTCACCAGTTCCGCTAATTCTGCCTGTTTCATGCCGGCACTTTCACGGTATTCCTTTATTTTCGTTACGAGCACGGCCTTAAACCTCCTTTGCATCCATCCGGCAGAAAAGGATTGTTCTGATAATGGACATCAGCACAAGCACGCCCATCAGCATATATCCAATCACTTCTGCGGATATTGCATCAGTCATTATCCCAATGTTTCACGAACAAAATGCGCCTGTATATTTTGCATCTTCTTTTTTAATCCAGGAAGAAATCATCTATTTCTTCGATGTTTTTCAATATCTGCGACTCTTCTGCCCCTGTCACCTGAGCCAGCATCATCGATTTGAGAAACGCTTCCCTATAGTTTGCAGAAAAAGCCTGTTCAATGAAACTGCGGCACCGGGCGGTCTGCTTGTCTAAGTCATCCAGATAGCATTTGTATTTTTCTTCAAGTTCAGCATCAAGCACATACTGCGCTTCGATGTATGCAGAGATAATCTCCTGTTCCCGTCTGTACAGCATTAACCGTCCATACGAAAAAACGAAGTCGGCTAAAGCCGCGCTTAATTCTGACATCATTTCACCCTTGAGCAGAGGGGAGCAAGTGGCAGAAAGCAGCTTGAACATTGCTTCTAAAGAGATCCATAAGCAATCTTCGGTGTACCGGATTTCATCGATCGATCCGTTATGAAACAGTTCCGTATTCGCCCGGAGCTCATCTGCTAATTTTAGAATCTTCTCGCATGCTTCCTCCGATGCAAAAGCTTGTATGATATCTACAGAACAGCGGATATAACTTTCATACATCCGAAAGATAAACGTACTGTACGCATCGTCCGGCAGCAGCAGAACATATTCGGAAATGTTATGAACGATGTCTTTCCAATCGGCCTCGCTAAAATCCGGGATTTTCTTTCCTGCTGCTATTTTTTTCAATATCGCAAAGACTGCTATAGTCGCAGTCTTTGCTTTGTTTAACTCTTTTTCATCCTTTTTTATATCTGCCTTTGCCAAAAGCTGTTGAATTCTTTCGATTTCTGTAATAGCAGCATCCAGTTTTTCTCCGAGTGGAGAATCCATTAACTTATCAATTATAAATGCATCTATTCGTATCTGATCAACTATCATTTTATTCTCCAACTGTAACGCAGAACATGGCTGCCATAGACTTTGTGTTGTTTACAAGCGCACCAAGCAGCATCTTTTCATCGTCCTCGAGTGTCTGATAATCAGCCCCATAAAGATGTAACGCCTTCACATATTGTTCATTCAGACCGCAACGGATTTCTGAGGTTTCCTTCAGCACAGAATCAATTTTTGCATCCATTTCCCGTACACGCTCTGTGTTTTCTTTGATTGATTGGATTTCTTCATTCTTTTCTTTGTTCAGCTTTACTTTTTTAGTGGAAAGAACAAGAATTGATGAGAGTAATGTGGCTCCGGCAATTGTCCATCCCAAAGGTCCCGCCATAGCCAGAAACGCACTTCCTGCTGCCATTCCCTGCCCACCGGCAGCAAGTGCTCCGCCTCCAAGCCATGCGAGTGCGGCATTTGTTGCCGCAGCACCTGACAAAGAAGAAATTGCCGCGCCGGTCGAAGCAGTTCCGAATGTTGTCGCCACCCACATTGCAGCGGTCGGTGCCATAAACGCAACCGAGGCCCCCGCCGCAAGACCGGCACCGGCACCTGCCGCGGCCATTCTGGCATCCATTAATTCACGCTCCGCAAAATCGCATGCTTCCGTAAACTTTTGTCTGTCTGAAGTAATCTGCTCGAAATCTGCGGCAAACGATTTTGGCTTATTCGCGATACTGTTTACAAGCCCCTCTACGAAGGAAACAGAATCGACTGCTCTGCTTCTCTCAACGAACAGTTTCACGCCCTTATCGTTCATAAGGGTATATGCATCGTTGTATTCTGTGATAGAATTTTTCAACATGCGGTCAAGTTCGGTCAGCTTTTCTGCAAGATCATCCTTTACATCAAGAATGGTGTCTTTCGCTTCGTTTGCCTTTGTCTTGATTACTTCCGCAGTGCCTGTAACTTTGTCCTTTATCGCATCCGTATCAATACTGCCCAAACCCTTTTGCGCGATTGCTTTTACTCCCTCAAAATGGTTCCTCTTTTCCTGTGCCATATTCATTCCTCCATTTTTTAATTCGCACCCCAGTGCGTCCTAACACCACTTGTTTTTTTCGCGAAACCTTTTTTAGACCGGATCATGCAAGGCGGTACATGTCAAAGCTTTTCGTCCAGACTAAATCATGTGCTTTTATTATAGTCGTAAAAAGAGAAAACATCAACTAACGAAATTTTCACATGAGCAGAAATCATGCGGAGGACTGACATGAAAAAGTTTTAGAATTGGATGAAAATATCACTTAAGAGATTTCATGTCCGGCGCGAAGCGTTTCGTCGAGCTGAAAAATCGATCGAAAAAGTCTCCCAAAAGATGTTGGCTGCCTAACTGCGCGATATGGTTCAATCCACAATCTCCGCCTCCACAAGCCTGCAGTACTGAAATCCGTCTTCTTCATACATTTCAAGGGTGCCGGTAACTGTGATCTCCGTATCCGGCGCCGGATAATCGTCCGGATAAGTATGCTCGCCGGCCAGAACAAATTCCAGCCCCTGTGAGCAGCAAGCCATCGCGTCTGCGATTATGCAGGCAAAATATTGATCTTTTGTGTCAGGGTTCTCGTAATACGCGAACTGCCCCTCCATTTTAACGGTTTTGCCGATATAGTCATCGGGGTTGTATATTAGATGATAGACCTCGGAATATACCATGGTGCTGCTTAGTTTCGTAAGATCAACATCAACAAGATCCGAACCTTGCGTCGGTTCAGCGGCTGCCTCCGGGGCAGTTTCTTCTGCTGACTGCGCTTGTGATGCCGCAGGATCTGATGCCGAAGCATCCGTTAGATCCCCTGACTCTGTGTTTTTTTCACTTCCGCAGGCTGCCAGAGAGCCCAACATCAGAAGCATCCATAGTATGCAAAGCAATTTTTTCATTTTCTCACACCTCCCATCACCTTGCCTGCCAGATGCGACAGACCAAAAGCGCCGATTTGAACGGCAACGATGGTCGAGCCAACCGGCGTACCGGCCAGAACCGACACCAAAATGCCGCTCAGCGCACACAAAACCGAAAGCACCGCCGCGCAGATCGTGACACTGCGAAAGCTTTTGAACATCCGCATCGCGGACAGTGCCGGAAAGATCACCAGGGCGGAGATCAGCAGAGAGCCGACGAGATTCATCGCCAGCACGATGATGACCGCAACAATAATCGCGATCAAAAGGTTGTATCGTCCTGCTTTCGTACCGGTCGCCCTCGCAAAATCCTCGTCAAAGGTCACTGCGAAAATTTTATTGTAAAACAGGATAAACGCTGCCGCAACAAGTACCGACATTCCGACACACAGCCACACCTCTGCAAGGGACAGTGTCAAGATGGAAGTCGAGCCGAACAGCGTGCTGCACACATCGCCCGAAAGATTCGCCGAGGTAGAAAAAATATTCATCAGCAGATAGCCGATAGCCAGCGCGCCTACTGAAATCATGGCAACCGCGGCGTCACCCTTGATCTTCGTGTTCTGTCCGGTACGCAGCAGCAGTACTGCGCTGACAATCGTAATCACCATAACCAGCGGCATTTCATTGCTGATTTGCAGCACAGCAGCAATCGCCATCGCCCCGAACGCCACATGGGAAAGTCCGTCCCCAATGAAAGAAAAACGTTTCAGTACCAGCGTCACGCCCAAAAGTGACGAGCAAAAAGCGATCAGCACGCCGGTAATGAGCGCATAACGAACAAAGGGATATTCCCAATAGAGAATTAGTTTTTGCAAAATTGCTGTCATTGCAGATCACCGCCTTTCTTCTTTGTTGTAAAAGGGACGGCTGGCGCAGCGTCCCAGACACCCGGAGAGAAGGATTTTTCTCACGAATGCGGGGCAGTCCTTTTGCACGATGGTCTGCCTCCTTAAGCCAATGCTTCTTTCAGCACTGCAAGATTTTTCTCCATCACAGAGAGGTAGGTCGTGCCGCTTGCCACATCCTTTGAAGTCGTGGACTGCATGGAATCCATCGTTAGAATCTTTTGGCTTTTTTTGGCGGTGTTTTTCACGATCGTTTCCGCGATCTTGTGATTCTTGCCCTCAATGGTCAGCACACAAGGTAGCTTTAATTCGTCCACCTTCTTGGCGAGGAACGAAATGGTTTCAAAGCTGGCTTCCGTTTCAGCGGAGCAGCCAACGAAAGCGGCATAATAGTTCAGACCGTAGTCATCCGCCAGATAACGGAATGGGAAACGGTCGCCGAACAGAACGGTCTTGTGGGTCGCGTTGTCTACAGCCGTTTGATACTCCACATCAAGCGCAGACAGCTTTTTCATATACGCATCGGCATTCGCCGCATAGATCTCCTTGTTATCAGCGTCCAGCTCCTGCAAGGCCTTGGAAATCGCACCGACCAGCACTTCGGCGTTCTTCAGAGAGAGCCATACATGCTCATCACTCTCTTCTTCATGTTCGTGCGCTTCACCATCCTCATGCGCTTCACCTTCTTCATGTTCGTGCGCTTCCTCCTGCATACCCTCAACCACTTCTTCGCGCTTGACGTTGTCACCTAGCACATCCAGTAAGTTGATGACCTTCCTATCCTTGTTGGCGGAGTTTTTCAGCGCCTCCTTGACCCAGCCTTCAGACTCACCGCCGACATAGAGGAACAGGTCACAATCGGAAATTTTAACGATATCATCTGCGGTAGGTTGATAACTGTGCAGGTCAACCCCATTATCCAGCAGCATCGTGATGTCAGCGTGATCTGCCTGATCGCCAAGGACTGCTTTGACCCAGTCGTATTCAGGAAAAATCGTGGCTACAATGCTCAGCTCGTCAGTTGTAGCATCCGTATCATCGTCGTTCTGCTTTGCGCAGCCGGCAAGCATGCCGACTGCCATCAAAAGCGCAAGCAGCAGCGCAATCATTTTTTTCATCGTCTTTGTTACCTCCAAAATGATCATAAAACTGAAAAATAGGCGCAAAAATACAAGGACAGCGGCCAGCGCCGAAAAAGCCTATCCGAAACAGATAGACGCATGTCCTTGTAAAATGTCCTCATTTTTAATTTGTCAATTTCACCTTGAGGGAAACCAGAGTATTTCTTGGAATGGCATCTGCACAGGCAAAACTACCCCTGCACAGCGTATAGCTAAACACCGCAGGAAAGGCTGCGATGCATACAGTAAGGGAAAAGACCTTCAGAATGTTTTGGCAGGCGGCAATCTGATCGCAGATCGGGCAGTTTTCACCTGCGCAGTCGTGATCAGCTTCTGCGGCAATAAAAGCGGCAGAAAAGAGCAGAACAAGCAAAATCGTCACAGCAAGAAATGCTGCTGCGATTCTCTTTTTCTTTTCCATCCTGCTCACCACCCCTCTATTTTCTGCAATCGGCACAAATGCCGTACAGGATCGTCTCCGATTTATCAATCTGAAAGCCAGTGCTTTCTAATGTTCCGCGAATCAGCTGCGTCGCTTCCTGCTGTCCTAAATGAATATTCTTTCCGCAGATGCGGCAGGCCAGGTGCAGGCTGTCTTTGCATTCTTTTGACGCAATATATTGGTAAAAAACTTCCCTTGTCCCTTCCCGCACGCTGCGTTTGAGAAGTCCTTCTTCTTCCAAAGCGGAGATGTTGCGGTAAACAGCGCTGATGCTGATCTGATCCGCTTCCAGATCTTCGGCGATCTGCCGCGCGCTTATTTGTTCGTCTGTATGCTCGGAAAGATATTCCAAAAGCCGCTTGCGCTGCCGCGTCAGATATTTTGCCATCCGCCATGCCTCCAATTTGCAATTTATTCGCAAATTATTATACCGCGCCATGATCCTTTTGTCAATATGCGAATTAGTCGCAAATTCTTCCCTTCTTCATCTGCGCGGAAATTATGTGTGCACCCTTTACAACAATTAGAAATCTGTTTTTTAGGGATTTCCCTGCTCTCAAAACAAGATATTGATCTGCCGGGGTCTGCACAAAAATTCAGAGCATATGCGGCGCATTTTCGATAAAGTCCGCCGCTTCCGCCGCGCCGCCGCAGCTTCTAAAATCGCCTGCGCAGTCCTGCGCGGCTTTTGCGTAAGCCGGCGCACTGAGAATCTCCCTGACTGCCGCCCGGATGCCGACTGCTGAGTCCTCCTGCAGCTCCAGCCCGGCGCCAATCTCCCGGACACGTCTTGCGACCGCCCGCTGCTCGTTGGTTTGCGGGTACAGGACCATCGGCGTTGCCATGTACAGACTCTCCGAAACGCTGTTCATCCCGCAGTGAGTGAGGAAAACATTCGCTTTTGCAAGGACCTCCGGCTGATCAACAGACGCGTAGACGCGCACATGCTCCGGCAGCATGCCAAAAGCCTCGGTGTCAACTGATTTTCCGCAGGAGATCACCACGTCCACCGGTTCCTCCCGCAGCGCGTCGATACATTTTTGATAAAAATCCGGTCGCTCGTTGATGACCGTACCCAGCGCGATGTACACCAGCGGCCGGTCGTGCTTCTTATCCGGCGCCGTCTTGCAGAAGATTGACGGCCCGACGAACGCATAATGTGCGGAAAAACTCTCTGCACAAGGCTGAAACTTCCGCGAGGTATAAACAATCGAATCTGTGTCGTTATCGCTCTGCACCAACGCGAGCACGCTCTTCTCCGGGTAGCCGTAAGGTTTCAGCTTGTTCAGCTCCCGCTTGATCTTTGGCAACCCCAGCATGAGAGAGGCGAGCTCCCGCGGGCTGTTTTTCATATACTGCGAGGACTGCTGATTAAAGGCAAAGGTGCTCGTTGAGACGACCAGCGGGACCTTGTGCTTCCATGCGTTCAGCTTGCCCCAGAAGCAGACGGAATCCGCATAGACCACATCCGGCCGGAAGCTTTCAAACTCCGCATGCAGGAAATCGTTCATCGCCAGCGTGATGCGAATGTCCTGAATCGACATCTCGGTCGTCGATACGTTTTTGAGTTTTCGTTCTTCTGCGGCCTGCAGCTTCGGCAGATACGGATCACAGGAAACATAGGCTGCGCCGGTTTGCTCGATTTTTTTTCGAAACTCCTCGAAGGAATAGAACCGGACTTCATCGCCCCGGCGAACAAGCTCCTTTGCGACCGGGAGCATCGGATTGGTATGCCCTTGTGCGGGAATGCAAAATACAGCGATCTTTTTCATCCCTCAGCCCTCCGTTTTCTCAGACCCATGTTTTAGGTCTTGTGCAAGCGCATGTAATGTATCTTTCCCAGGGGTTTGCTCCTGGTTTTGTGCAGGCTCCTGCACTGTACCTTTCCCGGGGGTCTGCCCTGTGCCCTGCTCCGCGAAAGCCGCCTGAAACAGCTCTACAAAAGCCCCTTTAGGCGGGATCGCAATGCCCCGCGCCTCATCACCCAGCAGAAGCAGCGTATCGCCCGGTTTAATACCGAAGAGGTCTCTCGCCTGCTTGGGGATCACAATCTGACCCTTTTCGCCGACCGTTGCCGTCCATGCGTATTTTCCTTTTGGTCCGTCCATGCAATTACCTTCTTTCCGATTCGTGAAATTTCTGCATCTCTAGCAGTGTTGGTATGATTTGTATAACTAATTATACTTTTTATTATCTAACCTGTCAAGACGGACGCAAAACCATGACTTTCCATTTCTCAAATAAAAGGGTCTGTCGCACAGCTGATGAAATTCATCGACCAGAGCGACAGCCCCTTTATTGCCGCTAAAGCACCAAAAAAGCAGGGCTGCCTTTTTTGTTAATCACAGATAAGGCAGCCCTGCATGTTTTACTTAAATCTCATAGTCAGTGTACGGCACCGGCTGGGTGGATACATCATAAAAATGCCACCATTCGCCATCGTACGCCTCAAAACCTACGGATTCCATGACTCGTTTCAGGTATTCTCCGTTTTTTGTGCCTGCCGGCGGATTATCCGGACACGCGAGGGAGGCTCTCCCATCCATCGTGTCAAACGGACAAGGCATCTCGATATCGTTTCCGTCAAGATCCGTCAGCGTCAGATCTACGCACTGACCGTTCATATGCGTATGCCGAAAGCTCGTCATCTTCGATACTTCCGGCGGCCGCGCGACGAAATCATCGTTTGGCATGATTTCCCAGAATTTTTTTTGGGCGCGAATCGGTCTGTAGGCGTCCCAAACTTTCACGCGATAGCCATCCGCGTGAAAGATGTTTTTGGCTTGAATCAAAATCGCGGCGGTATGCTCGTCAATCCAGCATTCGCCGGACTGATAGACTTTTTGTCCGGTAAAATTGTCCGCGGTGGCGTATCGAAGATCTATGATAAAATCCGAGTCGATGTCCAACAGCCGAACCAAGTTGCCTTTTCTTTCTATGTCCATGTTTTCTCTCCTCATAATTCCTCTGTCACATTTTTTTCGACGGTCCAATCCTGCGGATATCCATATCGATTCGCGCTATCCTCACCGTTTTCTATGGTGAGCACGAACAGATAAATCCAACCAAAGACAGGAACCAGGATACTCAGAAACCAAAAGCTGCTTTTATCGATATCGTGAAGCCGCTTCGCGGTCGCGCTCACATAGGGGAGCAGCATGAGAATCGCAAAAATCTGCCACAGCGGAAGGCTCGGAATTTTATTCGTAAACCACGCGCAAACAGCCATGATGACAAGCATCAACAGTATGAAGAGCCAATATTGCCTCCTGTCAATTCGTCCCGAAAAAGAGAAGCTCTTTTTTAAAACATTTCTAAAAATATTGATTCCCGCATCCATTTGCTATCCTCCAAGCCGATTTTTTTATTTTTGAAACCAAGGCAGACAATGCGAAGAAAGCCTGCCTTGATCTATAAAAATTTGTCGGATTATGCGTTTTAATATCCGATTCCCGCGGCGATGCCCACCAGTACTGCCTGTGCCAGGAACAGGATCAGGAAAAGCGGCGTAAACCATTTGTACCATTTCTGAAGCGAGATTCCGCCCAGGCCACAGATGATAACGATGTCTGCCGTCGGCCAGAAAATGTTGGACAGACCGTCACCGAAGTGGAAGGCGAGAACCGCTGTCTGTCTGGAAAGTCCGATGATGTCAGCGAGCTGTGCCATGATTGGCATGGTAGCCGCTGCCTGACCGGTCGCGGACGGAATAAAGAAGTTAATCAAGGTCTGTACAACCAGCATGAACTGCGCGGATAAGGCCTGCGGCGCGCTCTTAAGCAGGTTGGAAAGGCTGTAGATAACGGTATCCATGATCATGGCGTCCTGCATAACAACCGTAATCGCTTTTGCGACGCCGGTTAACACGCAGCCCCAAAGCGCTGTTTTGGCACTGTCGATGAATTCCGCGCACCACTTGTTCGGGGACCATTTGTGGATGCCCGCTGCTACCATGGACATAATCAGGAACAGACCGCAAAGCTGCGGGAAATCCCATCCCCAGTTAATCAGTCCGCACATCAGGATAACCAATGTTACCACAACGTCCAACAGTACCAGACCGTCCTTTGCCGTAAAGTTATAGTCATTCAGCTCATCTCTGTTAAAAGCGTGAATATTTGTTTCTCCGTAGACAACAGAGAGCTCCGGATTCTTCTTGATTTTTCTTCCATAAAGAAGCACATAGGTGATCGAGATCGTCATAAAGACCGCAAAGCAGACAACTCTGAAGCCTGTTCCGGAATAGAGCTCCACACCGGCAATCGTCTGCGCGATACCGACGGAATAAGGGTTTAAGGTCGCACCCATAAAGCCGATGAATTCTCCGCAGGCGATAATCGCAAAGCCGAACATCGCGTCATAACCGAGCGCGACGCCAAGTCCGACGATCAAAGGATAAAATCCATAGAATTCACTCGCCATACCGAAGATGGAGCCGCCAAGTCCGAACACCAGCATCAGAACAGGAACCAAAAGGATTTCCTTGCCGTGGAGCTTTTTGAGAATGGTGCCGATGCCGGCGTGAAAAGCGCCTGTCTTTACAAGTACGCCGAAGGTTCCGCAGCAGCAGAGAATCATGAAGATGACATCCGCGGCCTCCACACAGCCTCTGTAAAGGGAGCTGAAGAATCCCAGGAAGCCTGTGGTTGTTACCTCAGACTTATCAATCACGTGATAGGTTCCGTCAATTGCTACATCTCTCATTCTTCCCGCGGCTTCCATCTGTTCATAGTCGTATGTACCGGATGGAATGATCCATGAAAGGATCGCTACAAGAAGAACGACGGCTGCCACGATAATGAGTGTATCCGGCATGACAAATTTTTTCTTTTTTGCGGTTTCCATTTCTAATCCTCCTACAATAGCATGTTCGCAATAAATCATAATGTTAAGGAATAAGTTCTTGTTCTCAAATCCTGTTTTCATCCCGTTACCAATAAAAAGCAAAATGCGTGCCATTTTGGATTCTTCCGCGCGGCAGCTTCCACGCGCGCCGTAGCCGGCTCTTGTTCAGAAGCTGTTAAAAATTGAAAACCCGCGAAATTCAGCGGGTTTTGGGCAAAGGATCTGTTTTTATTTCTTCTTCCAAATAGTGCGCGCGAACGCAAGCGGCAGGTCAAAAGCCATGTCCCATCGAGTCCGCGAATTCGGATTCAGTCCGCAAACGCGGATTCCCTTTGTTCGAGTTTTGATAACACATCATGGTAATGTCCCGCATCACGCTCTCCGCGTTTTTGATATTCGGAACACTGGAGGCCATGCACAGAATAAATGGGTTATCTCCATAGACGATTCCCATGTCATGGATCTCATTATCGTCATACCCGCTCTGATGCGCGATTTTCATGCTTTCAAGGAAATTGTAGGTCAGCGGCGATGTCTTTTGGTGTTCACACAGAATCTCCAGCATTTCCTTTGAAGCCGCGTTGGAAATAATCTGTCCTTCATACATGCGCAGAAGCAGATTCGCCATCTCTTGTACGGACACGTAATTCTGTACGCCCTTCGTAATCTCCGCGTAGTCGTTGATCGCCCGATTGATTCTTGTTTTTTTAAACCCGAATTCCCGCAGCGTGTCATTGACCGCGTCCTTGCCGAACAGTTTCAGCAGGATATTGAACGCCATATTATCGCTGACAATCACGTTCAGTTTATACAGATCTTCTATGGTAAGCTCCGCGCCGATATGAATATGCTCCAGCGCGCTGAACGATTTTTCTCTGATCTTGGGTTAATCGTCCGCTTTTAAGATATAGGTGTCATTTTTGTTGATTTCTCCCTCATTCAGCCGTTTGAAAGCTTCAATCAAAATCAGCAGCTTGATGATGCCGGAGGCAGGAAAAACGTCACAGTTTCCCGCCGTAAATCCGGCTCGCGAATTGATGTCAATGTAGCAAATTCCGAGCTTGCCTTCAAAATCGCCGATTCTATCTTTCATTTTGTCTAAAAACATGACTCCACCTCATCCGTCCGAATATGGTACTTTTTAATTTTGTCAAAGATGTTGGTTCTCCCGATGGCCAGATATTCCGCGGCCTTTTCCTTATCACCCTGATACAGTCTGAGCGCGTTCACGATTGCGTTCCGCTCCGCGCTCTCCTTGATTTCCTGCAGGGTAGCCGGCACCGCCATAAAGCTATCAGCGGCATCCGGGAGCAGCACGTCATCCGGCAAGATGATTTTACCGTCAGATAAAATTGCTGCTTTTTCCAAGACGTTCTCCAGTTCCCGAATATTGCCGGGCCATGGGTACTGCAGGATTTTTTTGTAGGCCTGGCTGCTCAGCACCAGCGGCTCGATGCCAAGCCGGTTGCACACGTCCGGCAGAATATCCATCACGATACTGTAGAGCCCGCTGCGTCTTTCTCTGAGCGGCGGAATATCAATCGGGAACACATTGATGCGATAGAACAGGTCTTCGCGAAAGCGTTTTTCTCTTACCATTTCTTTTAGATTTTTGTTGGTCGCCGCGATGAGTCTCACATCCGATGTCATTTGGCGCGTGCCGCCCACGTGGAAGAAGGTTTTGCTCTGCAGGACTTCCAGGAGTTTTCCCTGCAGCTGAAACGGAATTTCTCCGATTTCATCCAAAAACAGAGTGCCGCCGTAGGCCATCTCAAAATAGCCCTTTTTGCCGCCCTTCTTTGCGCCGGTAAACGCGCCCTCCTCATAGCCGAACAGCTCACTTTCCATCAGGTTGTAGGGAATCGCCGCGCAATTGACATGAATAAACGGGCCGTTGCTCCTTCTGCTCGCCTTATGGATTTCTCCCGCGATAAAGGTTTTGCCTGTTCCGCTTTCGCCGGTCAAAAGAATCGTGGTATTCGTGACGCTCGACTTTTGCAGCAGCCTTGTAACTTCTTTCACCTTGTCATCGTCGCCCAAAAGCCGAAAGGCGTTGTAATTACCCTGCGGCAGAATGCCCTGCGGTACATTCCGCAGAATTTTTTTGTATGCCGCCGACGCTTCCGACATTTCCTGCAAAATATCCTCGGCATCCTGAACGGCAATCATCATGCACGCCTCATTTTGCAGGCTTTTTTTCGCTTTTTTGATGATATAGGTGGCCGCGCCGACTGTAAAATATTTTTCCTCTTCGCCACCGCACTCTCTCAGCGCTTTGCAAAGCTCGTCACTCAGGACCTTATCAGCCTTCTGTCCCAGCACCGCGCCTTCTTTGAGCCACGCGGGATATTTTCGTTCGGAAAGAATTGCAAGAAGGCCAAGCTTCTCTCGCGCTCCGGAAGATCCAAACGCGTGGATTTTGCCCTCTTTCGCGATGATATACATGCTCTCCGTTTCCACCAGTGGAAAGCTCACGCTCTGCGCATTCAGACTGACCTTGAGGATACCATCTTTTTGCTCAACGACAATTTCGTTGGATTCGTACATCGTATCCAGCAAGACGGCCTGCTTCGGCAAATCCCGCGGAATGCTCTTGACAAGCGGCAAAAGCTCCCTTCGTTCCAGACAGCAGACCATGAGCATGCCTTCCTCTTCGGAAACGATTTTTTTGAACGGGCATTTTTCTTTGATTCGCTCGATCTCATCGACCCTGTCTTTTCGCTGCTTCGCGAAATACAGGAGCAGATCGCCGACTTCAAGCTTCCCCGCTGCCGATCCCAGCGGATAGCTTTTTTTTGAGCTGAGAAAAGAAAAAACACGCTCTCCGATAAATAAGATTCTTTCTTCCTGATCCAGCATGATCATGTTCTCTAAATTCAAGGCTGTCCTCCTACGTCTGTCAAAACTTTCGCTTTGCAAGATGTTCTCCATATCATCCTTGCGTGCGGTCACTCTCGCGCTAACTACACTATAGCAAGGCCGGACGCGAAATTCAATGCCGTTTTTTGTTTTTGCCGTTTCGTTTCGCGCTCAGTGGGATATTTTTTACCTTCCCAACCGGCAGCATCGCAAAGAAACCTCAGGAGGCCGCAAGAAAAATTGAGCAAGTTCGACTTTTTTCTTGCCTGCTTTCCGTCTTTCTGTTATACTGGGTTCGCAGCGTTTTCCTTACGAAATCTGCGCTGCGCATAAAAAGGGGAGGATTTTATCATGAAAAAATCAATTCGTTTTTTGGACGCCAATATGCTGCGAGCCTTAGCCTGCGCGCTGATGCTCTGCGACCATATGTGGGCGACCATCGTACCGGGCAATGAGTGGATGACCTGGCTGGGCAGGCTTGCGTTTCCGATCTTTGCCTTTCAGATCGCGGAAGGCTTCTTCCATACATCCAACTTCCGCAATTATGCGGTAAGACTGCTGATCTTCGGCCTGGTCTCTGAGATTCCGTTCGATCTGGTCTACGGCTCCACCATATTCTATCCGTATCACCAGAACGTCATGTTTACCCTGCTGTTTGGTCTTCTTGCCATCAAGGCGCTGGATAACGCCAAACAAAAGCATACAGCAAAAGCATGGATCATCGGTGTCCTCTTGGCCGCGCTCTGCTGCCTGGCTGCCGCTGCCACACTTACCGACTACGGCGCGCTCGGCGTTGCGACCGTCGTTATGTTCTACCTGTGCCGCGACTTTCGCTTCTCATGGGCAGCGCAGCTGGTGTTTATGGTTCTCTTCAACTTGATCTTATTTACAGGAGAGTACATTCCGCTGACCATCGGCAGCCACACCTTCGAGCTGCAGACCCAGGGCTTCGCCGTTTTTGCCCTGATTCCGATCTGGCTCTATAACGGCAAAAAAGGCGTTTCAAACAAAGCCCTGCAGTACGGCTTCTACGCCTTCTATCCGGTACACCTTCTGGTGCTCTATCTGCTGTTTACTTATACGAGGTAAGTATCCTAAATCAAAAATCAAACATATCGTGCAATTTCACTCGTCTGTGGTGAAATTGCACTTTTTTGCTTGACAAACTCGATATTCGAGATATAATGGACGTAACAAAGCTCGATATTCGAGAAAACGGGTCTGCGGATTGTATGCTACATGCGAACCCGCTGCGAAAGGAGGTGCCTGCCATGCCGCGTGAAAAATTTAAGACCCTGACCGAGCAGATGTTTTATATCCTCCTCTGTCTCTGCGAGGAACGCTGCGGGATTGAAATTCTGGACTCGGTCAGGAATCTGACCAATGATCGGGTCAAGATCGGCTCCGGTACCCTGTACGATCTATTGGAGCAGTTCACAAAGGAGGGCATGATCTGCGAGACCAAAATTGAGGGCAGACGCCGCAGCTACCGGATCACCGAAAAGGGGCGCCGCATGCTGGACGCGGAATACCGGCGGCTCAGCCTGCAGGCCGCCGATTACGCTCGTATCTGTAAAGGAGGTACGCCATGGAAATGAGAAAACACAAAAAAGAAACCAAATGCGGATTTGGCGGGGTATCCATGTACGACCAGCAGGGGATCGAGAAGAAGCTGGCGGACATGGCCCGCAAAGGCTGGCTGATCGAAGAGATGCAAAACGCGTTCTTCTGGAATTACCGTCGTATCGAACCGAAGGAGCTGCATTTTGCCGCGGTATATGCCGCAATGACTTTTGATGTCGACGCGGACTCGGCTGCCGCGCAAAAAGAAAAAGACGAACTCTGTGCCCGTGACGGCTGGGTCGCTGCCGCGAGCTGGGGCGGCAATGGCTTCCTGCGCGTCTATTACAACGAGCAGCCGGATCCAGTACCAATCGAAACCGATCCGGTCGTCCAGACCGATTCGATCTACACAGCGATGAAAAAACGCTGGCGCGCCTATCTGTTCATGCTGATATGCGCACTCAATATAATCGCTCTTGACTGCAAAAGGATTTTCGCCGGCGACTTCATCGGATCCGTGCCACTTCTTTATTTTCACCTCGCCTTTTGGATCATTCAGGTTTGTTTCATAATCTATCAGCTCTGGGCTGATAATCGTTGGTATCAAAAGGCATCAATCGCCGCGCGGCAAGGCGTTTTCCTGCCGCTCATCCAAGGGCGGCTGCGCGATATTTGGGTAAATTATTTGCTGATCATATTATTCGTGTTCGCCGCTGTCCTTTCCTTCTTCCTATAGTGCAGCGGAGGGCGGTCTTGCTGCATACAAGCTCGGCACGCATACTGCCCTGAACAGCCAAATCAGACGACCGATAACCACACACAAACACGCGACGGAGCCCTTGTAGTAACTTGCAAAGGCTCCGCCGCTTTCAATTCCACTATTTTTCCACTATTGTTTCACTATTTTCTTAAGGATGTTCCTGTTTTACTGCTAGCTGCGGCAGCCGCCTGTGTTTCTGCCCGCTTTTCCTGCCGTTCCCGGCACGTCGTCACGACGGTAAACAGAAGCAGCGCCGCCCAAATGAAGCAAAAGGTGATGAATTGTCCGCGCCCCATTTTTTCGTGCAGGATGATGCTGCAGACAATGCCGAAGGTCGGCGACAGGTACTGCAAAATTCCCATGACGACCATTGGAACCCGCTTCACGCAGCTCGCGTACAGCACGATCGGCAAGGACATGATTGCCCCTGCACCCATGAGAAACATCTGCATGCCGAAATCCACCGACGCAAGACCGTTCTGTCCGGTGCGAAACAGCAGGATCGTCAGCAGGGCGAACGGCGCGACGAGCATCAGATGCACCGCTGTGCAGACGACCGCATCTTTTTTGACACCTTTCATAAACGCGGCATAAATCGAAAAGCAGAACATCAAGCCGATCGAAATCAGCGGCGCATCTCCAAATCCGCTGCCCGAAAGCAGCACACCGGTCAGAATCAGTGCCGCAGCCGCAATAAGCTGCCACGTCAGCTTCTCGTGAAACACGACCACTCCGAGCGCGCAGACCACCAGCGGCGCGACATAATAACCCAGGCTGGTCGCCAGAATGTGTCCGCTCGTGACCGCGAACAAATACAGCGCCAGATCCAAAAAATTAAAGAACGCGCCCGGGATCAGGTGCTTCAGCATCAGCTCCTTGTCACGAAAGGTCTCCAAAATTTCTCTGCCGCGCCCGCGCAGCAATACGACTGCCGTTACCAGCACGCAGCCCCAGAGGATACGGCTCATCAACAAAAACAAGCCGTCGATATCCGGTTTCAAGTGAAAATATAACGGTTGGAATCCCCAAATCACGTAGCAGATGAGCATTTGGAAATAATCCCTGCTTGCGGTTTTTTCTGTTTTTTCGATTTCGTCCGTTTTCATACCTAAATTTCCTCAAATTCGTCCTAGCGTTTCTGGCTATTTCCAAAGTTTATCCGGATACTCGCCCTTATCCTTCATCGACTGCAGCGCATTGACCACGCTCTCTTTATCTTCCTTATATGTCACGCCGTACCAGCGATCGTGCGAACGCAGTACCTTGACATCGGCCTTGCCCTCGTGAAGCAAGCGATCCACCACGCCGGGCAGGAAATATTCTCCTTTGAGCGGATTTTCCGCGAGGATCTTGTCGAGCACGGCAGGAAAGTCTGCCTCCATCTCCCGCAGCATGGATGCCGGAAAGCCCCAAAAATTCATGGAAACGATCTGCCCGCGTGGGATTTCGCCCAGCACCGCGCCGTCATCGTCCGTATAGACAATCTTTTCTCCCTGCCACCGAATCTTCGTCCGCTCTGTGATTCCGGTCAGCATACCGCTTGCGTCGGTCTCGCACACGCCGCGGGAAACAAACCCGTTCTCGGTCAGAGTGTTCTCAATTTCGTAGCCGACCATACAGTAATGCTGCTGCGCAGGCCTCGTCTGTGCTGCTGCCGCCTCACGCTGCGCATCGGCCGCGGCCTCTGCCTGCTCCTCAGCCTTTACCAAAAATTCATACATCGTCTGAAATGCCCCAGGTCCGTAGTAGTCGTCCGCGTTGATGACCGCAATCGGACCATCCGCGAGCTTCCTCGCTGCCAGTACCGCATGTGCCGTCCCCCACGGTTTCACGCGCCCCTCCGGCACTGTGTAGCCCTGCGGCAGATCCGTCAGTTCCTGATACGCGTAAGCGACATCAATGTACTTTCCTGCTTTTTCGTCGATCAGCGCGCGAAAATCGGCTTCATTTTCTTTTTTGATGACAAAAATAGCTTTACGGAACCCCGCCATGACCGCGTCATAGAGCGAAAAATCCAAAATAATCTCTCCCTTGTCGCTGATCGGTTCCATTTGCTTCAATCCTCCGAAACGGCTGCCCATGCCCGCCGCCATGATCACCAAGATCGGTTCTTTTTTCATATCCTCAAACTCCTTCTGTTCACGCTGTCTGTACGGAGGCGCTTTGCCGCCTCCTTGATTTTCGCTGTGTGAAAATATCATACAATAATTCCGCGGTTGATTCAAGCGGCGCGGCAAAAAGCTTTTGATTTTCGCGAAAAAATCCTTCCTCCTTCTTTTTTCATGCACCTTCCTTTCTTGCGCGCGATGCTCTTGTTTCTCTGTTCTCTTTGTGCTATCATGTTCTTATCCGACAAGAACAAACAGGACACGCAGCGTCCCTGCCGGGGTTCTTGCCGCAGCGAAAGCTGTGCCACCAGGCAAGGCTTTTGTGAGATATTTGGGAATACATCTGTAAACACATAGAAAGGATGACTTCGAATCATGTTAAAGACTATGCAAAGCGCGGAGCGCGACGCGATTTTTGCGGTTGCCGATCTGATGGCTGCCGCCGCAAAAACAGCTCCGAAGGGGAGCGGCAGAGATACGATTGTAACCGCGATCGTATCCGGAGAAACAAAGGATCAACTAAGAGACAAACTGGCCAAGCTCGGTACAAAGTACGAAGAAGCCTTCATGGTGCGGGATGCCGGAAACGTTGATAACAGCACCTGTGTCGTGTTGATTGGCTGTACTGACACCTATATGGGACTGAATCACTGCAGTATGTGCGGTTTCGCAAACTGCGGCGAAACAAAGAAGCACGGAAGTCCCTGTGTTTTTAATGTTTCAGACCTTGGTATCGCCGTTGGCTCTGCGGCCTGTGTTGCCGCGGATCATCGGATCGATAACCGCGTGATGTACTCCGCAGGCAGGGCCGCAGTAAAACTCGGACTGCTCGGCGACAATGTGAAGATTTGCTACGCGATTCCGCTCAGCACGACAAATAAGAGCATCTATTTTGACCGCAACCCGGGCGCTGTCCTGCGCTAGACGCCAGGCGCCGGGCACGCTCGTCGTGCGGCAACACCTAGCGCTTATCGTCGAAACAGGACTTGTCCGCATGGCAGCTGCGATTCGCGAAGCGCAAAACTGCCGCGCGAAATGATATCGGAAGCTGCAAAGAAGCTTTATTTTTTTGTTTTTCTTCTTCCTGGTCAAAGCGCTGGATTTCCTTCTGGAGTGACAGATAAATAAACATGCGGGCAGAAGCTTTCCGGAGGGAAATTTCTGCCCGCATACATCTGTTTTATTGTTTTTTAAATTTTTCTGTGTTCTGCCTATATTCTCATAGCATCGAAATCAATAATAAACGCCACAATATAGTCTGCCACAGCTGTGAGCATTTCTTTTCCCCAGCTTTCTGTAGCATCCTTCGGATCATCCGGACCGATCCAGCCATTGGACGTATACCGAATCACGTCCCGGGGCATCGGAATCCCGATTCCTTTATAGGCAACTTTATCGAATCCTGTAGTCGGGAAGGCTTCTCCCAGATCATGGATCAGCTCTTTCTCCCGCAGATGATCGAAATGCACCAGCTTCGGATCTACAGCCAGCATTGCTGCCGTTTCTTCGCCTCCGCCGTGACCGCCTGCCCAGGAAGGATTCAGTTCGCCGGCCATAATCCACCAGTTGAGAATCACACCCAGGGCTCCATTCTGGCTCAGCTCGATACAAACCCGATTCAGGGTTGGGATATTTCCGCCATGACCGTTTAAGAACAATATTTTTTTCGCACCGTGAGAAAGCAGTCCTTCCGTAATCCGTGTCAGAAGCAGATACATGCAATCCTCGCCAATAGAGATCGTGCCCGGATAACATGTCATATCCTCGCATACGCCATATGGAATTCCAGGCGCCGCCGCGATTTCTGCTTTTTCCTCAATCATGGAAAGCAGCTTTTCCGGCACCAGCGTATCTACGCCTAATACATTGTGGCTTCCGTGGTTTTCAAGGCAGCCTACAGTCAACAGCGCCGTATCGTGCTCCTGAAAATATGCTTCCACCTGCCAGCAGGTCATTTCACTGAGCCGCATTATGCACCAACCTCAACATTCCGCAGACGATGGTATCCATTCGGATCCGTTGTGAAGCCAGTGACCTTCGCACTTCCTGCCACATTAACGCTGTCATAGTACAGGGTTGCATACGGAGAAATCGGTCCCAGCAGCTTTTCCAGTTCATCATAGTATTCCATACGTTTCTCCGGATCTCCTGTTTCTCTTCCTGCTTCAATCAGTCTGTCCACCTCTTTATTCTGTAAGAACGCATCGTTGCCCGGATAGCCTACCTGTGAGGAATGCATCATGGAGAAGTAGGTGTAGTCTGCGTCTCCCGTTACGCATACCCATGCACTGAAGGACATTTCATGGGAACCAGTTCCCAATTCATCAATCCAGGTACCATATTCCAGCGTCTTGATGGAGCACTCGATGCCGATTTCCTTCAGCTGGCTCTGGATAACCTGACAGATTTCATTCTTTACAGAATCATCCGTTACAGACAGTCTGCATTCAAAACCGTCTGGATATCCTGCTTCTGCCATCAGTTTCTTCGCCTTTTCAATGTTATACTCATAAGTTACAATCTGATCAGAATAACCGAATGCATTCGGCGGTATGATGGAGTAAGCCGGTTCACCTGCGCCATACAGCATGGTTTCTACGATTTCATCATTGTTGATAGCATAACGGATCGCCTGTCTGACCCTTTCGTCAGCAAATCGCTTATCATTGCTGTTCAGCGACAGGAAGGAAACGCTCTGGGAAGAGCCCTTAAACAGCTGCATGTTTTCATCTTCTTCCACACGTTTCGTATCATTTGCGGAAATATTGTAAGCCAGATCTGCTTCACCGGTTTCTACAGAGATAACTCTCTGGGAAGCCTCCGGAACGACCTTCATCTGCAGGTACTTCGTCTTCGGGGCACCCTGGAAATACTCGTCGTTTGCTTCCAGCTTCACATATTCACCCTGCTTCCATTCTACGAACTTGTATGCTCCGGTTCCGATCGGATTCATGGTGAATGCCTCTTCATCAGCCTCTACTGCGTGCTTCGGCACGATTGCAGTAAACGGAACCGTCAGGGAAGCCAGCAGCGGCGCATACGGCTCCTTGGTCGTAATGGTAACCGTATAATCATCATCGGCTGTAATGTCCCTGATTGCTTCTACAACATAAGATACATAATTGGATTCTCTTGCTCTGTTGATGGAAAATACCACATCCTCTGCGGTCATGGACTCACCGTCATGGAACTTTACATCCTGACGCAGCTTAAAGGTCCAAGTCTTTTCATCCACTTGCTCATAGCTTTCTGCCAGCAGTGGCGCAGGCTGATTGTTTTCATCCATTGTCAGCAGCGTATCGAAAATCTGACAGGTTACGGTAACTGCAGGTGTTTCTTTACCTACATGCGGGTCAAGAGAGGTTACATCTGCGCTCTGTACCCATACCAAAGTGTCTTTTGTTGCGCCATTTCCTGTTCCAGACGGTGTCTTGTCTCCGCCACAGGCAGTCAGCGAGAAGACAAGACAAAAAATCAGTACGACTGCAAAAAACTTTTTCATTTCTTTCATCCTCCTTATTGATTTATCTCCATCATGAAATCATTCCTGTGCATTGATCTCATGAACACGGACACATGCTGTAAAGTGACCCGGTTCGCTTTCTGTCAGCGGAATATCCTCACCTCTGCAGGCATCAGTGGCATAAATGCACCGTCCTGCAAACCGGCATCCCTTTTTTGGTTCGATTGGGGAACTGATTTCCCCTTTTAAAATGATTCGTTCCATCTGTACATCCGGGTCCGGAACCGGGATCGCAGAAAGAAGCGCTTTGGTATATGGGTGAAGCGGCCGGGTAAAGAGCTGCTTTACATCACAGTATTCCACCACGGTTCCCAGATACATCACCATGATCTTATTGGCCAGGTGCTTTACCACAGAAAGATCATGGGTAATAAACATATAGGTCAGACCCATTTCATTTTGCAGATCCTGCATCAGGTTGAGGATCTGCGCCTGAATGGACACGTCAAGAGCGGATACCGGCTCATCACATACGATGAATGACGGGTGCAGTGACAGCGCTCTGGCAATACCGATTCTCTGCCTTCTGCCGCCATCCAGTTCATGGGGATAAGAATTGACGAATCGCTGCGCCAGACCGACCAGATTCATCAGCTCCCGCACCTTCTGATTCAGCGCCGCTTTATCCCTCTTGTCATATACGCCCTGAATGAGCAGCGGCAGAGCGATGGCCTGGCTCACTGTCATTCTCGGGTTCAGTGAGGAAAACGGATCCTGGAAAATCAGCTGCATTTCCTTCTTCAGATCCTTCATCTGTTTATTGCTGTAAGCCAGAATATTTTCTCCCCGAAAAAGCACTTCCCCGGAAGTCGGTTCATGAAGGCGCAGCACGGCTCTTCCCAGCGTAGACTTCCCGCAGCCGGATTCTCCTACGACACCCAGTGTTTCTCCCCTGGCAATATCGAAACTTACATCATCTACCGCATGCAGCTGGCCTGCGGGAGTCGAAAAGTATTTTTTCAGGTGACGAACTTCCAACAGTTTTTCTTTTTCCATCAAACGCTCACTCCCTTCCATGCCTCTTTCTCTGCACCGTACCGGTGGCAGCAGACCCGATGATTCTCATTTATGGAGACCTCCTCCGGTGCCTTGCACTGACAGATCTCTTCAGCATATTTACATCTCGGATGGAACTTGCATCCCTCCGGCAGATTTGCAGGATCCGGCATCAACCCTTCTATCGGCTTCAGCCTGTCCACATCCTCGTTTAATTTCGGAATGGAGTCAAACAGCCCTTCAGTATATGGATGAAGACCATTCTTAAACACTTCCCGCAGGCTTCCCTGCTCTACGATTTCACCGGCATACATGATCGCCACGTATTCACAGTTCTGTGCCACCACACCCAGATCATGGGTGATCAGCAGCATGGATGTCCCCAGCTTCGTACGCAGATTTTTAATCAGGTCCAGAACCTGTGCCTGAATGGTTACATCCAGCGCCGTAGTCGGTTCATCGGCAATCAGCAGATTTGGATTGCAGGCCAGCGCGATGGCGATCACCACACGCTGCTTCATTCCGCCGGAGAACTGGTGGGGATAATCCTCCGCACGCGCAGGATCGATACCAACCATGGTCAGCATGTCCTCCATTTTTTTCTTTGCTTCTTCTGCTGAGATCTTTTCGTGAGCTTCAATGACTTCGGCAATCTGCTTTCCTACCGTCAAAACCGGATTGAGTGCCGTCATGGGATCTTGGAAAATCATGGAGATTTCTTTTCCTCGAATCTGACAGATTTCCTCGGCTTCCATCGCCACCAGATCCTTTCCTTCATAAAGGATCTGACCGCCGGCAATTCGCCCCGGCGGCCACTGGATCAGCCGCAATATGGACTTTGCCAGTGTTGTTTTTCCCGCACCGGTCTCACCCACAAGGCCTACCGCCGCACCTCTTTCCAATGCCAGATTCACCGAATTGACAGCTCTGACGATACCATCTTCTGTCTCATATCTGACGACTAAATCTTTTATTTCCAAAATGTTATCCATACGTTTGTCCTCTCCAAACTATGCTATGGTTTTCTAATTGCTCTTTTCGTCTACGGATCGAATCAGTCCTTCAGCTTCGGATCCAGCGCATCTCTCAATCCGTCACCGATAATGTTCAGTGCCAGAATCGTAAGAAGTATGATCAATCCCGGGAATACGGTAATATGCCATGCATCGCGGATATACCCCCGTGCATTGGTCAGCATCGCGCCCCATTCCGGTGTCGGTGACTGAATTCCAAGTCCCAGGAAAGATAGCCCTGCAATGGATAAGATTGCACCAGCGATGGCCATGGTAACCTCGACAATAAGCGGTGCCATGGCGTTAGGCAGAATCTGCTGGAAAATAATCGATTTGTCCGACGCGCCTACAGCCTTCGCTGCTTCCACGAATTCTCTTTCACGAATCGTCATAACCGATGCTCTGACGATTCTCGCGAACTCCGGAACATACCCGATAGCGATGGAAATCAGCACATTGACCAGACCCGGTCCCAACGCCGCCACGATAGCAATGGCCAGAAGCATGTATGGAAGAGACAGGATAATATCCATCAGACGCATGATGACGTTATCCACTTTACCGCCGTAATAGCCAGCGATAGCGCCGATCACCGTACCGACCAGACCTGCCGCAATAATGGCAACAATGCTCATAAACAGAGAGTATCTGGTGCCCCATATGATTCTGAGCAAAATATCTCTTCCGAATTCATCCAGACCCAAGGGATGGGCACTGCTGGGCGTTTCGAATCTCTGGGTCAGATTCTGAGAGATTACCAGCTGATCATAAATTGAGTTGTCGGTTACCACGTCGATCACCAGGGTAATCACACCCACCAATGCAAGAAGCAGCAGGAAGATCAAACTGACGACAGCCATCTTATTCTTCTTGAATCGGCGGAACGCATCGACCCAGAGCGACCGCGCCTTTACATCTGTGCTATTTTGCTTTTGCAAAGATTTTTCTGTCACGTTTCTTCCCTCCCATACTATGATATTGCGCTTTAATTCTCGGATCCACATAAGCATAAAGTATGTCAACCAGCAGATTTACCACAGAATATGTCAGCGCCAGAAACATGGCTGACCCCAGTACCATAGGCATGTCCTTCGCCTTGATGGATTCGATCATAAATCGTCCGAGCCCCGGCCAGGAGAAAATGGTCTCGGTCAAAGCCGCGCCGCCAAGGAGCATACCGAACTGAAGCCCGATCACGGTTACAATTGGGATCAGAGCATTTTTAAACATATGTACCCGGGTAATATATCCTTCTTTTAATCCCTTGGAGCGGGCAGTATCGATATAATCCTGCCGCATGGATTCCAGCATGCTGGATCGGGTCATTCGCATAATGCTGGCTGCACAGCCTGTGCCCAGTGTCAGCGCGGGCAAAATCAGACTTGGCAGCAGTGCGACACCCTCACCCATGCCGGAGGATGGGAGCCACCCCAGTGTAACAGAAAACAGCATGACCAGCAGCAGTCCGAACCAGAAGTTTGGCATTGCCACACCGATCAGCCCCAATACTGTAGTCACATTATCGATCCAGGTATACTGTTTCTTCGCCGATAAGATACCGATCGGCACTCCGATCAGCATTGCCACCAGGATACCTGCCAGAGATAAAATCAACGTATTAGGAAAATAACCCAGCACCTGTGGCAGCACCTCTAACTTTGTTTTCCAGGAAACACCGAAATCGCCCTGCAAAACATCCGCCATGTAGTCGAAATAACGAACAAATAAGTTATTATTCAGTCCCAGTTCTTCTCTCATGGCAACAATGGCTTCCTCTGAAGCCTGCTGCCCCAGAATCATTCTTGTCGGATCTCCCGGGGAAACGGCCAGAATAAGAAATACCAGAAAGGATACGCCGATCAAAACCGGTATCATCATTAAGATCCGTTTAATTACATATCTGTGCATAAACTGTTCCTCCTCTGTTCTTATGCGATGGGAACCTCTTCAAAAGCCCCTTTCACCAAAAGCTGCTTATCCTTCATCATCAGTTTTCCCATTGCCATAACCGTATCTATATGTAAATTTTCATCAAGCAGCACCATATCGGCATGACTTCCTGGCCGCACCGTTCCCTTTTCCGGATACAGTTCCAGAGCCCTGGCTACATTGCTGGTAATCAGCTGAATAGCGGTTTCCATCGGCACATTGAAATCCACCACCAGATTGCGAATAATCTCATAGAGCGGATCCATGCCGCCCACCTTGACCGCAACTACCTGATCCCTTGCTTCATTCCATACCGGAATGCTTCCATTCGAATCAGAGCTGACTGTGAGATGTTCGATACCTGCCTTCTGAATGACATCGTACAGCTCATCTGTTTTGGATGGCTCCGCAGTAAAATCTGCCCATCCGCCCAGTTCCATAAACCGGAGCGCAGCCTTCGGATTGCAGTCCAGATGGGTTGGCCGGAAATGCTTGATCGGAAGATATGCTTCTTCAACAATTTCAATAATATCCTCCAGCTGTCTTCCACAGCCGCCCAGATGAATATGCAAAATCCCCGGCTTTCCTGAAATCAATGCTGCCATACGGATGTCTGACGCCAGTCGGATCAATTCCTCCTTCGTCGGTCTAGAGCAGCGGTGGTCCGATATCGCCAGCTTGCAGCCCAGAATTTCCTTTATATATACAATATCCTTGCTGACAGATCCGGTGACGGTCACTGGCGGGTAGACGTATGCACCGGTAAGGCAATAAGCGGTAATCCCATCCGCATTGAACTCTTTTGTCTTTGCCAGCACATTTTCCACACTCTTCGTATAACTGTCAGTTCCCAAGAGACCGATTAACGTCGTCACACCGGCCTTAATGACCGTAGATAACATCAGCTCCGGTGTGCGGCTGTTAAATCCGCCCTCCCCGCCGCCGCCGGTCACATGCACATGCTGGTCGATAAACCCGGGTACTGCGGTTTTTCCTGTCCCGTCGATTACAGTAAGTCCGGGGATCTGCGGATGTAAATCATTTCCTACGGCGGCAACGCGATCGTTCGTTACCAGGATATCCACCTTTCCCATGGGCTGTGGATCAAATAGCTTCACATTCTTCACTAAATACATTTTACTGCTCCTCCTTTTCTTCCGCTTTATTTATGCTGCTGTCTTCGTTATAGAAGTATTCGTACTCATAGGCAGGAACCGGATATCGCTGGAAAAATCCTTCAATCTGCTTAACCTTTTCATTGTGTTCCTGAAATCTTTTTTTGTTTTCCAATATATACAAGCTGGCAAGAGTGTCCGTCAGAGCGATCAGCGACGCAACTGAATTATGGAACACCATGTTCTTCACGTTGCAGAATAAGGTTCTCGTTGCATTCTTTACGATCGGCGAAGACATCTTGTCGGTAAGCGCCAGGACTGTAGCGCCAATACTGGCAAGATAGCCGGAAAGCGCCACTGTCTGCGCCGCGTAGAACGGCAGCGTAATCAATACGAATACATCCATTTCCCCCGCATGGGTAAGAGCATCAAGAACACAGGCATAATTACTTACGTCCACCAGAGTGACATCAGCGCCGGTATCCAGCATTTTATTCCGGAAAGACTGCGCTACAGTCAGCACTACCTCATGACCGCAAATGTAAATCCGTTCTGCTCTGCTCAGTTCATGCACAAACTGGAACAACTCTTCATCGTTGAGATATTCCAGAGTGGAATCAACCAGATTCTTCTGATTTTCTTTCAGCTTCTTCAGCATTGCATCGCTGGCTTCATACTGTCGCGCTGAGGCCTCCAGCTTATGATTCCAAAAGAACTTGTCCTGCATATCTGCACGCATGGCTTCTTTCAGTCCGGCATAATTTTCGTAAGTGGTCTTTTTGCAGAAATTCAATATGGTCGTTTCTGTCACCCCTACCTTTTCCGCCAGCATGCGCAGCGGTAAAAAACAGACTTCCTCCGGATGGACTAAAATATACTCTGCAACTTTTGTCTGGGTCCTGGTCAGCTCCGGCAAAATCTCCTGTATACACTTTAATACTTCCATAATGTCTTTTCTTTCTATCTCTCACTATAAATCCGTCAGGTGCGGCGCTTCAGACAGAAACACCGCATCAACGCCTCTCTCCAAAAAAAACCTGCACATTGCCTGCAGCGCAAACTGCTCTGTAGAATAATGGCCTGCCGCCAAAATGCTTACGCCTGCCTGCTTGGCCGCTTCATGAGAAGGGGCAAACCAGTCGATCTTTGGATTTCCAACACCAGTAAGAAGCAGACGAATTCCTGCTTCCCGGAGCTTCGGGTAAATCTCTGTTCCCTCTGCACCCCCTGCAATCAGCGCTATTTTTCCGTCCTGAAGCCTCTCTTCACTATAGGCATACAGCCTGCAGTCATGTCCCATCAGCTTTTCTGTTTCCAGCCGGACATCTGCTGACGTTTTCCATTCCGTACTGCAATACAGCCCCATGACGGCACCGCCCTCTTCGAAGAAAGAATGATAAGGAAAGATGCCCAGCGCTCTGGCCAGACTGATGCCGGTAGAATACGGACTGACCTGGTCCAATGGAAGATGAAGACTATAATGGCTGATTCCCTTCTTCTGCATAAACGCCCTGTCCTCATCAGAAAAATTTTCCGCCGGTAAGCCTTCCGGATGCTGCGCGCCTGGATGATGAGTAAACAGCAGACAGTTTTCCGCCTCTGCTTCCCTGAGCTTTTCTATCACCTGCCGTCCGGAAAAAGTTGCTGTATAGACCTTTTCAATCCATTCCGTATGATCTGCCAAAAGCCCGTTTGCAGCTAAATCTTCGTATTGCGCGGGCTGAAAGAACGCATCCAGTTCCTGATACAATTCCTTTGCCTTTCGTCTCTTTTCGCCAGTCATCCCTTTTTCCATTCGTTTGCTCCATTTTTATTATTTTTTTAATGTAAATACTATATTTTTTTCATTATATCATCACACTTTTCCATGCGCAACTTATTTTTATACATTAAAAAAAGTATTATGTATACTTGTCACACGTTCCGCCGTTTGCCCCTCTCATTAGTGCCCGGCGGCGCTTTCCTGTTTCACTTCAAAGTAAAATTATTTGGCTCAAATGAACAATTAAATGTAACCTTGAAGTTCTAAGTGCAGCATGGTTGATTTGTGAGGCGTTTCATTCTGCATCAGTTGCATTTTTGAAATGGTAAAATTGTTTATGAAAGGAGTGCGAACTGATGAGTAACAAAACAACAGAAACATCAAAGTCCGGATTTAAACAGGAAATAGGCTTATTTGGCGGCGTAAGTATGCTGGGAAGTATCATGATCGGTGGCGTTATCGTAATCATCGGCATGACGATTTCGCAGCTCGGTTCCATCAACGGTATGGCTATCGCATTTCCTCGTACATACTATGCAATGGCCGCAGAAGGACATTTCTTCAAATCGTTTGCAAAACTGCATCCGAAATACCGCGTACCTACAGTGCCAATTCTGTGCCAGTGCGTGATCACAATCGTGCTGATCTGGCTGAGAGACCTGAACCAACTGACATCGCTTGTAGTATTCAGCAATATGCTGTTTAACGTCATGGTTATTATTGCAGTACCTGTACTGAGAAAGAAAATGCCGGATGCCGAAAGACCTTACAGAGTATGGGGCGGCATGCCTACCGTATATGTAACAATTGTAATCTTCTTCCTGATGATGCTCAACACACTCTTCGAAGATCCGCTGACTTGCGTTATCGGACTTGCAGTACCTGCTGTAGGAATCCTGGTATACTTACTGTTTGACAGAAAGCTGAAAAAAGAAAGAGCACAGGCAGGCAACGCAGAATAAGAAGACAGAAATAAACAAGGTGCTTTTATCGTGATCTCGGGAATATCGCTGTACGATATTTCCATGCATAACATGCATAATAAGAAAGCGTAAGCTCATGAAGCGGGTAAGAAAAATCTTACCCGCTTTTTGTTCGTCTATCAGGGATTTTTGCGCACACTTTAACGCTGGGTGTCAGCCTCACATCGCACCCGCGGTGTTCAAGCTGCGATTGCATCGTTAGGATACAAGGGTTCTCAGATATTCTTCCACATTTTGATACTGAATCCCCTCGATTTCCTGATTTTCCCCTCGGTAGAGGACAAACTTTCCGGTAATTGGGCCGTAGCGATGCGCTGTCTGGGTACATTTTTGTTCGTCTATCAGATGGCGATACTGCTGCGGTGCGGTAGCTTCGCTATGCTTGATTTCGAAAATCCGGCAGGAGCCAGCTTCCGGATCAAACACCACCATATCAAACTCACCCACGGGGAATTGCAGAACAAATACCTGCTTCTTGGGGTTTGCCAGCTTGGTTTCCAGCAGGACGATATCTTCCAGCATTCGTCCCTTGATTTCAGTCAGGATACGCTGCTGCACGGCGGTGCGTTCTGCCAGAGACAGGGCACTGAACGTTTCATCCAAAAGCAGACTTTGGATCAGTGCATTCGCCTGCGCGTAACGCAGACCGGGCTGCGCAATCACTGTACGTTTGGACTTTGTGCTGACATCCGGCAGATGCAGCACATCAATATCCCGCGTCAGATCCAGCAAATCCAAATACTCTTTGATCTGCACCGCGTGAATATCATCCAGTGCTACAGTCCGCTCTGCCTTATTGCGAATCTCCAAAAGCTTTCGCAGGCTGTCGGTAACAGCTGCAAGATCGATGCGGTCGAGGATGTCCGTTGGATTCTCTCGATCCCGCCGCAGATTGCTGGCGGAAATGCCGAGGTCATGGGATTTCCAATCCTGTGATAGCACTTCCAACGTAAAACGGTGGTTGATATCCTCTACAACCCTGTTGATAGCGCTGGTCAACTCACCTTTCTCATATAAATCGTGCAGATGGCGGAAATGCCCCCCATACTGATAGCAGCGCAGGGAGTGTTGGATGTTGCGGGCAATGGCGGTGTCCACATATTCGTCAGTGCTTTCCTTGTTAGCGAACGGGGATGTCTCGTTGTAGTGGATGCCGCCGAGACTCATCGTGCCACCATAGCGGATATACTCGTCAATCCCATGGATGCCGAGGACCGATTCAAACTCTCGATATGGAATGAATGTCGTATGCAGCAGGATGCAGCGGTCATAAAGCTGCTCATCTTTGGTGATGAGGAAGCCCAACGAGTCTGTGCCGGAGAGCACGATCTTCATGCCGCACGCCGCGAACACATCAGAAAACAGCGCCGCGCCCTCGATGAAATCCTCCATCAGCGTCACTTCATCAAGAAACACATAACGAAAGCCTTGTGCTTCCAACAGCTTAAGATCTCGATTTACATCCGCCAACGTATCCCTGGCGGTGATCTGAATAAATGCCGACTTGGCAAGGTCTGCATCGTTCATCTCCGCAAAAATCTGACGAATCATGGTGGTCTTACCTGTCCGGCGCAGACCGCAGAGAATGAATACCTTGTCCTGCGGCTCGCCGTAGACAAAATCATGCAGCTGCCGGAAGCACGCGCGCCTGCGATAACCGAGAACAGATGCCGCAAAGGAACGCAGGGTTTCACCGGTGCGGATATTTGTGGTAAATGCGGAGAGGCTTGCGGATTTTGTCTTTGGCATTTGTTTTTTTAGCGCTTTCAGCCTCTGCTCCAATTCCTTCCGCTGCACAATCTGCGCACGGAAATTCTCCAACTCATCCGTAGGAATATACTTCTCCCGCCGTTTCCTGTTCTCCGTCCAACGATGGTAGAAGTATGCCTTTCCGTTCACTATTTTTTTCGTAATAGAACCAGCCGGCAACTTTGCAATCTGCTGCTCCAGCTCCGCCGCCCGGGCTTGGATTTCGAATTGTTCCATGGCACACCTCTCGTTTATTAGTAATATTCTATACAAAATTATACCCCATTATACCCTTAAAGTAAAGAGTATAATGGGGTGTGGTTTATCTTTCTCTCACTCTGTCCCGATGCCCAGCTTCTGAAACAGTGCTTCAACATCGTCCACGTACGGCGCGAGTTCGTCAAAGACATTGTAAGAGGTATAGAGGGAAAGGATGCGCTCCTTCGGCGCGGCGCCGAAGCTGAGCGCACCGCTGCGATCAACCGGCGGCAGCTCCCGATACGGCAGCTGGATCCCCGGCCTGCAGGCATAGACCTCAGCGTTCATGCCATAAACATAACGCGCATCACGCATCCATACATACAGATAACCGCGTTGATTCCGGCTAAACAGCGGATAAGAGTACCGCGCTTTGAGATAGGCTCTGGTCATCGTCGATTCCCCAATCCAAGGTGTGACAATCGTCTCTTTCTCTACCTGCGGCACTGCCGTCAGCAGCTTGCCGCCCCGCTCACAGAAGACGCGGCCGCCGTATACCCCGTCCCACTCATGATTGGACAGAAGGCTTGCGCCGTCTGCGATCCACGAATGCGGCTTTCGGATTCCCGTATCCAGATACGCATAGAGGAAAAACGCTTTTGTCTCTACACCCGCGGTCTGCACATAGATGATACTGCCCTGCATTTTTGAGGAACGCTCCCCATTCTGCGCCTCATCGTAATCGACGACGCGAACGTTCAGAATTTCGCAGCCTTGCAAATCCGCAAGATCCTCGTCCGCGATCTGGGCGAGTAAATCCGCGCGGAACCCCTTGGCTTCCAGACTTTCTCGCAGTGCACGCATCGCAGCCGCATGATTTTTTTCCGCCTGCCCCTGCTGCGCATCCGATGCGCCTGCCGCCTCTGTTTCCGCTTCCGGCGGCAGCTCTGCCTGCGTCTGCGTCTGGCTTGCAAGCCCGACTTCCTGCCAATCTACCGGTGTATCATGAAACGCGATATTGCAGGTCATCAAGCCAACAATGAAGAACACTGCCAGCCCAACCCACAGGCGTTTTTCGGAGATGCGCACAGGCGCCGCCTCCATCTCGTAGCCGCTGTCCCGGATCGCGTCCGCGAGCTTCAGAATGCTGCGCAGCGTTAAGATAAACAGCACAAGCATCGCGATCGCAAGAACGGTCATGTAATCCTGTCCGATACGGCTGCTAAGCAGCGTCAGCGCGATGACAGCCAGTTTCCAGAGTATAATCGGCAGAGTCGGGTTTGCTGCCTGTTTTGTACCCGCAGTGCTGCCGCGATTTACAGCCTGTATACCCTTCCCCATACAAAAAAGCAATGCAAGCTCTATTCCCGCGCCGGCCCAGTTGTTCCATCCGGCGATTTCAGCGTACAGCGGAGACGCGCAGGCGAAGATCACAATACTGTGATACAGCAGAGCGACCAGTGAAAACATCCATGTCGCGCACATCCAGCGGTTCACACAGCGCAGCCCGCGCATACCGCTGTAGATCAAAATCGAACCGACCAGCGGTAAGATCCACGCAAGACCGAAAAAGTTCAACGTAATACTTCCCAGCACCAGACCTGCGATGATTCTCGTGATGAAATCCCGAAACGGCGTGATATCCGCGGCATAGATCCGCACGCATCCGGCAGCGGCGTCCGTATGATGTGCGTCCTTGTCGAACTCCGCACGCAGCAGTGCCTCCAGCATCGCATCATCCGGCATCCTTGCGGTGCCGCGTGTCTCGTTTGCGATCGTATCGCGATGATCACATATCGCTTTTTGCGCACTTTCGTCTCTTTTCGTGCCTTTCCTATTCCACATGCGTGCTGCCCCCTTTCCGCTGCCGCTCGATGTCCGCGAGCAATTTTTTCTTGATGCGATACAGCTTCCCCTCCGCGGCGCGCAGGCTCATTCCCGTCTCTGCCGCAATCTGCGCCATCGGCTGCATATAGTAATACCGCCGGAGAATCAATTTTTTCTCACCCTCCCGCAGTCCCTCCAGCGCTGCCACAAGCTCCTGCAGATTTTCTCTGCGAATCAACAACGCCTCCGGCGCGTCGTGATCCTCTGCTGCATCACCGCACCTTTCGAGCACCGCCGCGCCCTCTTCACTTCCTGCCAAAATCTGATGCTTCCGTTTTTTGATGAAATTCAAGGCGCCGTTGCGCGCTACCTTTGTCAGCCATGCTGTCAGCGTCCCCTTGTTTTCATCGTAATACGCGTCGTATTTTTGTATGATGATTTCGCTGATCTCACTGAAACAATCCTCTATCAAATTTTCGTCCCCGACGATCGGTCGGATGATATAGCAAAGCAAACCGCGATATTCGGTCAGGACACGCGATACGTCCGGCTTTGCGCCTTTGCCGCTGTCCGCGTCTGTTTTTTGTGCCCGGTTCTCCTGCATCTGCCGCCCTCCTTTCTATCCCTTTGCTCTATAATACAAGAAAAGTTTTCAAAACCCACGAAAAAAATAAAAATCCCTGCCTGCTGCCCTCTCGGACTTGTGGATCAGGGATTTTTGCGCACACTTTTACGCCAGGTGTCAGCCTCGCATCGCACCGCGGCGTTCGAGCTTTTGTAAAATCAGAATCGCGATAAGCAGCACGCCGCCACCGATGCACCAGCCTGCCAGCACATCCGTCGGCCAATGCACGCCGACGTAGACGCGGCTCGGTCCGATTGCGATTGCCAAAATTCCGCAGACCCAGCTGAGCGCGGTTTTGAGCTTTTGGTTTTGACAATGCTTTTGAATCAAATAAAGCAGCAGCCCGTAAAAAACGATGGATGTTACCGAATGCCCGCTCGGAAACGAATAGCCGCCCTGTGTCACCAAATGAAAGACCTCATCCGGCCGCGCGCGCAACACGAGATGCTTCATCGGCTTATAGACTGCCACACCTCCAAGACAGGCCAGTGAGACCGGCAAGCCGTAGGTTTTTCGATTCGGCAAGAGCAGCAGAATCAGGCAGAACAGCACGATCGTCATAGTATCTGACAGATGCGTCAGCGCGCAGACGATCACATTCTGCACCGGCCCCCGCAGCGAAAAGAAAAAATTCTGTATGATAAGATCCGCCGGCGTTGGCATGGTTTCATAAACCGTACCTACCTGGTATGTAATCCATCCCGCGACCGCGAACAAAACGCAGGCACTCAAAATCAGCCCCGCGGTATATATCTGATGTTTTTCTGAACGATGCATAGAATCCCCTCTCATCCTTTTTTGCTTTATCTTACATCTTACAGGATTCCCGCCGGATTTGCAAGCATCCCCGCGAAAATTTACTTTATCGCAAGGCGCTTTGATGAAAATTTACTTTTCGCTGATAGCCTTGCGTCCGACGCGCAAAATGTGTATAATAATTGCAGCGCTTCGCGCGCGATCCACATCATCAATTTACGGAGGAACTCATTTTGAAATTATTTGATAATATATCCGGTCTTTCCATCATCGGCGGCGGTATGGCAAAGCTGGGACCGAACAAAAAAGCCATCGAAAAGGCGAGAGCAGAGGGCGATGTCAAGACGGAGCAGGCGGAGATTCTAAAAGCCTGCCAAATCTGGTCAAACCATATTGTCGAGCGCATGCAGGTTGATATCCGTATCATCCACGAGGAAAATCTCCCCAAGCATGGTCCTGTCGTTTTCATCGCCAATCATCAGTCCTACGCGGATATTCTGACTTTTTTGTATATCGTAAAAAACCATCAGGTCGCGTTCATCGCCAAGGATAATCTCGAAAAAATCCCGTTTTTCGGCAAATGGGTCGAGCGCATCCGCGGCATCTATATTCACCGCGGCGATGCCAGAGCCTCGCTCGCGACCATCAACGAAGGCGTCGAATACCTCAAGCAGGGATTTTCTCTGGTTATCTTCCCGGAGGGAACCCGCAGCCGCTCCTCGGAGATGGGCGAGTTCAAGCATGGCAGCTTCAAGCTGGCGACCAAAGCCAAGGTGCCGATCGTTCCGGTCACCTTAAACGGCGGCTACCACACCTTTGAGGATCATGGCGCCGTCACCAAGGGACAGCATATCGACGTGCTGGTACACCCGCCGATCGAAACTAAAGATATGTCGCGCCAGGAACTGGCAGAACTACCTGCGCAGGTGGAAGCCATCATCCGCGCAGGGCTCGCGGAGCTGGTGCAGCAATCGGGACAAGAAGAGAAATAAGGATTACAAAACATGCCGACGATTGCGCGCCAATCGTCGGATTATTTTTTTCACCAATCGACGAAATATTTTGCGAAGAAAAGAAATAAATTATCTAATTTCCCTTGACCTTCCACTTGATGGAAGGTGTAGAATGAGGTCATCATCCGAAGGAAAGGAGCCTGAAATGAAGATCAGTGAAGTAGAGGAACTGGTTGGAATCACCAAAAAGAATATCCGCTTCTATGAAGCACAGGGGCTGCTAGAACCCGGCCGCAATCACGAAAACGGCTATCGGGACTATAGCGAAGACGACGTACATGTTTTAGAGCAGATCAAGTTGATGCGTAAATTGGGGCTGCCACTGGAAGAAATCCGCATGATGCAGGCCGGACGTTCGACGATCGCTGACAGCATGAGACGTCATCTGGTCACACTGCAGAGGGAGCAACAAAATCTGGAAGAATCCATGCAGTTATGCGAAACCCTCTGCCAGCAGGAAGGCATGCTTACAGATCTCGACGCACAGCAGATTCTGCAGCAGATGGAATCAATGGAAAAAGGAGGTACATCCTTCCACGATATCGAACAAAAAGATATCCGCCAGCGTTCGTTTCTGGGCGCTGCCTGTGCAGCAGCTGTTATGACTTTACTGATGCTGGGAACCATTCTATTTATGCTTTGGGCTTTTGGGGCGGATCCGAAAGATGCTCCACCGCTGCCGCTGATGGTCGTACTGATAGGCCTGCCTCTTCTGATCATTTTAGGAGTCCTTTTCTCGTTGTTACAACGTATCGGAGAAATAAAAAAGGGGGAAGCTTATGATGCAAGGAAATTCTAACAAGAAAAACGGCGCTTTGCTGGCTGCAATCGTCATTATCGCATTCGCGCTTATCATGATCGGTGGTCTTGTCCTGATCATACAAGGTGAAGAAGATGCGGGGTTAAACGGAATCGTAGGAATTTACATTGCCGTTCTCGCGGCTGTGATCATCGGTGTCATCGCCGCGCTGCACCAGAGATTTCATGAAATCAAAAACGGCGAAGAGGACAATGCCAAGAAGTATTAAGCAACCAGGCAAATGCTCATGAAGTGCGTGAATGCATACTGTGCGAAACGATGCTCCACCTGAAGCATCAAAATATTTAAAATCAAAACATTCAAAAGGGAAAGATAAAATAGGACAAAAGTGCGCATAACGAAATCAGAGATTTCTATGCGCACATGGCGCTCACCCATGAGCGCCACTCCGCAAGGTGCTTTTGTCGTTATTCCGGAAATATCGCTATGCGATATTTCCTTCATAATAATAAAGGAGGCTGATCTGTCATGTTATTACTTACATTAAACTATGTCCCGGGAAAGGAAATCGAGGCTCTGGGAATTGCAAAAGGAACCACCGTACAAACCAAGAATTTCGGAAAAGATTTCATGTCCGGCATGAAAACTCTGGTCGGAGGCGAACTTCATGCTTACACAGAAATGCTCAATGAAGCACGCCAGATTGCAACTAAGCGAATGGTCGATGAAGCAGAATCCCTCGGTGCAGATGCGGTTATCAACATCCGCTACGGTTCTGCATCGATGATGCAGGGTGCCGCAGAAGTAATCGTTTACGGTACGGCAGTTAAATTTAAATAAAAACTACCGCAAAAAGGGCGGCTCTGAATATCAGCAAGAGTCGCCATCATTTTTATCCACATAGTCATAGACAATGCTACTGTTTCGAATACAGCACCGTTGCCTCTTCTTCCGGTACAGCGCCCAGAAAGTTTTGGAAATGTTGAAGCATAAAAACGATTGAAATAAAAATATCATTTCCAAATCCTTACCAGCATGGATCTGGAAATAATTCCTGCCGGCTACTAGCGACTGCATCTTTTTTAATGGATTCTTTTCCCTGGTGGTATAATACCTGTGGATTTCTTTGAATTCTTCATTCTTTCCCACCACCGATCCTAGCATGAACTCATATTTCAAGCAAAACTTCTCACTATTGTACTTACAACAGCAATACACTTTTAAATATTTCTCTTGAATCAGTTCCTTTATTATCGAGGCTCTATCGACAAAGTACCTCTTATCAAGGTTCATCAAAAGAACACTCGAGTCTTTGTTCTTTCGATGTCAATGGAACGGAGTCTTATCTCTTCGCGCCTTGCGGAAAATTCCTTCTGAATATAAGGATATTGGCGGTCCGTTTTTTAAGGTAAAATTGACCCAGTCACTTTTTTTATGGGATGGGATCTAAGAACGTAAGCGTCTACTTTTCTTGACTACTGCAAACATGCCGACGCTTGCGCGCCAATCGTCGGATTATTTTCTCGCCAATCGTCGGAAAAATTCTTCGCCAATCGCCGGAAAAATTTCTCGCCATTTGTCGGAAAAATCTTGTTTCATTTGTCTCGATGGGGTATACGAAAGACCATATCGATGTCAAGATGGTGTCTATATTGTCCCCATCGGCTGCCTCAAAAATTAGTGCTACGCCGCTGGGCTCACCACAATAAAAGCGCGAAGAGAAGTGCCTGTCTGCATTTTTCTTCGCGCTTTCTTCTCAATACCCGGTTCCCAGTCCGAAGTATGCTCTGACGCGCTGCATGGTCTTTTGCGCGATGGCGTCGGCTTTTTCCGCACCATCGTTTAAGATCGTCAGCAGCTCGTCGGAATTGCGGATGGCTTCGTATCTTTCTTTGATCGGCGCAAGCGACTCTACGGTCACTTCCACCAGATCTTTTTTGAAGTCGCCGTAGCCCTTGCCCTCGTACATGGTTTCCAGTTCGGCAACGGACTTGCCGGCGAGCACGCTGTAAATGTTCAGCAGATTGCTGACGCCCGGCTTGTTTTCTGCGTCGAATTTGACTACGCCGTCGGAGTCGGTCGTCGCCTTCATAATTGACTTTTTGATCTTGGACGGTTCATCGAGCAGGGAAATGCGGGAGTGTACGTTCTCTGCGCTCTTGCTCATCTTTTTGGTCGGATCATCCAGTGCCATGATGCGCGCGCCCTCTTTGAGGAATCTGCCGTCCGGTACGATAAACACATTGCCCTTGCCGTCCACGCCCTTCGTCTTTTTATCGCCGTATTTATTATTGACGCGAATCGCCAGGTCGCGCGTCAGCTCGATGTGCTGCTTCTGGTCATTGCCGACCGGAACGATGTCCGTATCGTACAGGAGAATATCCGCCGCCATCAAAACCGGATAAGTCAAAAGTCCCGCGCCGACGGATTCCTTACCCTGACTCTTTGCCTTGAACTGCGTCATGCGGAACAGCTCACCTGTGTTAGCGCAGCAGTTCAAAATCCAGCCAAGCTCCGCGTGTCCCGGCACCTGTGACTGCACGAAGACGATGGATTTTTTTGGATCGACGCCGACAGCCAAATAGAGCGCCGCGACGTCCAGAATGTGCTCCTTGAGCATCTTTGGGTCCTGCGGTACGGTGATCGCGTGTTCATCTACGATGCAGTAGATGCATTCGTGATCCTCCTGCAGCTCCACGAATTGCTTGAGTGCCCCAAGATAGTTTCCTAAATGGATATTTCCGGTAGGCTGTACGCCTGAAAAAACTCTTTTCATTTATTCTCATTCCCTTCCCATCGGTTTCGGCGCCGCGACGCCCCTGCGATGTATTAATGTCTGTTTAATTCTTTTTTAAAGGCCTCGATGATGGCTCTTTCCGAACGGGAAACGGTCATCTGCGAAATACCGAGTTCTTTCGCAATCTGCGATTGGGATTTGTTATGTAAAAACCGTTCTCGGAAGATAAAACGATAAGTGTCGCTGAAACCCGACAGCACGTGGTCGATAATCTCGCCGAGTTCCACGCGTTCGTAACCGGAATCCTCAAATCCGATATAGCGCTCGAGCGCGTTCGCTTCAGCTTCTTCATCCGAAGACGCGCCCATGCCGTCCAGAGAATAGGTTCCGTAGGCCTTGGCGCTCTCCATCGCCTGCATGATCTGCTCATGTGTGAAGCCGGTTTCCTTCGAGATTTCCTCTACATCCGGTGCGCGGCCAAGCTGCGTGGTCAGGCGCTCTTTGGCTTCCTGCACCTTACCCGCCGTTTCCTTAAGGCGGCGCGGCACCTTCAGGCTCCACTCCTTGTCGCGAAAATACTTTTTAATTTCTCCGAGGATGGTCGGTGTCGCGAAGCTGCGGAATTCAAAGCCTTTGTCCGGATCAAATCTTTCGACAGCCGAAACCAGAGCAATGGCGCCGACCTGATACAGGTCATCATAATCCACGCCCTTGCCCAGATATTTTCGGATCAGAATATCCACAATATACAGATTCTCTTCCACCAGCTTATTGCGAAGCTCAATGGTAGGATGCGCTTTGTATTCTCTAAATTCTTCGCTTATTTTCGTTTGTTGCGTCATTTTTTCTTTTTTACCATTCGAATGGTTTTTTTACCTTCCGGATTTTCAATCAGCTCCGCGCTTGTCATCAATGTTCGAATGACAAAGACGCCGATATCGCCTTCATTCGGACAATCCATGCATTTCATGGTGACAAGGCTCTTGTTAAATTCTTCTTTGCCGGTATCGGTGATGGAGATCGTGAGCTCCTCCTCGCCTACGATGCATTCCAGCGTGTACTCTCCGGCCACGCCGTCCTTGCCATGGCAGCAGATTGCCTTGCAGGCCTCCTGCACCGAGGTTTTGATGTCCTCGATCTCTTCAAAATTAAATCCGGCAGTATCCGCGATCGACCCAAGCGCCAGTCTGACCATCGTCAGATATTCGGGTTTTCCGGGGATAATAAATTTGATTGTATCTGCCATCTTTTTAGGACCTCCCTTTTATGTCACTCCTATATTTTGCCGCGAAAATCATAGCTTCATCTGCTCCTGATCTTCTCCGGACTCCTTCTCTTTGGCAGCGGCCTGCTTCTTCTCGCCGCTCTCTCCGTCCAGCTCATCCTCCTTGATGACCTTCGCGAGCGCGATAATGTTGGCATCCTCTCCGACATTCATCATTTTCACGCCCTGTGTCGCGCGGCCAAGCCTGGAGATTTCTTTCGCCGCCATGCGGATGATGATGCCGTCGGAATTGATCAGCAGGATATCATCATCCTCATCTACCGCCATCGCGCCGACCAGTTCGCCGGTCTTTTTGAACTTCGCCTTATCATAGGTCAAAAGGCCCTTACCGCCTCTGACTTGAATCTTGTAATCCTCAACCTTGGTCCGTTTGCCGAAGCCCTTTTGGGTAACGACCAAAAGTTCCTGTCCCGGCTCCACAAGCTCCATCGCGACAACTTCATCATCCGCATCGAGCTTGATGGCTCTCACACCACCGGCGATTCTGCCCATCGGTCGTACATCGTCCTCCGAGAAGCAGATGCACTTGCCCTGCTTGGTCACAATGATGACGTTATTGGTGCCGGAGGTCTGCTTAATGCCGATCAGTTCATCGCCGTCCTTGAGGTTCATCGCGATCAGGCCGGTCTTGCGGTTCGTGTCAAACTGCGAAAGCGCGGTCTTTTTGATCGTGCCCTGCTTCGTGACTGCGATCAGATACTTATCCTCCGCGAATTCCTGAATCGGAATCACTGCGGTGATGCGCTCTCTCTGCATCAGATTGAGGAAGTTGACCGCAGGCGTTCCCTTTGCGGTTCTGGTCGCTTCCGGAATTTCATATGCTTTGATCTTGTGTGCCTTGCCGGTATTAGTAAAGAACATCAGGTAATCATGCGTCGAGGTCATGATCATGTTCTTGACAAAATCGTTTTCGCGGGTCGTGATGCCGGTTACGCCCTTGCCGCCGCGCTTCTGCGACTTGTAGGTATCGACCGGAACACGCTTGATATATCCAAGGTGTGTAAGCGTAATGCAGACGTTTTCTTCTTCGATCAGATCTTCCTCGTCGATTTCGCTCTCCGCGCGCTTGATCTTGGTTCTGCGCTTATCGCCCCATTTTTCTTTGATCTCGGTCAGCTCATCCTTGACCACGCCCATCAGCTTATGTTCATCGGCAAGCAGCTCGTTGTAGTAAGCGATCTTCTTTAAGAGATCCTGATATTCGTTTTCGATCTTCTCTTTTTCCAAGCCCTGCAGTCTTCTCAGCTGCATATCGAGGATCGCCTGCGCCTGGATTTCGGATAAACCGAAGCGGTCCATCAGTTTTTCCTTGGCGTCGTTATAGCTGTTTCGGATGATGTGGATGATCTCGTCGATATTGTCGAGCGCGATGCGGTAACCCTCTAAGATGTGGGCTCTGGCCTCAGCCTTCTTTTTATCGTAAATCGTTCTTCTGGTGACGACTTCCTTTTGATGCTTAAGGTATTCGTCGAGGATCTCGCGCAGGTTCAGGATGCGTGGTTTACCGTTCACGATTGCCAGCATGATCATGGAGATCGTTTCCTGCATCTGCGTGTGTTTGTATAGTCTGTTCAGGATGATATGCGCGTTGGCGTCCTTTTTGAGTTCGATGACAATGCGCATGCCCTTGCGGTTGGATTCGTCCCGGATCTCGGAGATGCCTTCAAGACGCTTCTCCTTGACCATCTCTGCCATCTTTTCGATCAGTCTCGCCTTGTTGACCTGATATGGAATCTCGGTGACGATGATCTGCTGTCTGCCGCGGCTCGTTTCTTCAATTTCGCTGACAGCGCGCACGATAACCTTGCCCTGTCCGGTACGGTAAGCCTCTTTAGCAGCGTTCTTGCCCATGATCACCGCGCCGGTCGGAAAATCCGGTCCCTTGACGATGTTCGTCAGATCATCGATCGTGCAGTCCGGCTCGTCAATGATCTTAATTGCAGCGTCTATGGTTTCCGCCAGATTATGCGGCGGGATCGAGGTTGCCATACCGACGGCGATACCGTTGGAGCCGTTAACCAGGAGATTCGGGAATCTGGACGGCAGTACCACCGGTTCTTTTTCTTCCCCGTCGAAGTTCGGGATGAAATCGACGGTCTCTTTCTCAATATCGCGCAGCATCTGCAGCGCCAGCGGTGTCATTCTCGCCTCGGTGTAACGCATGGCCGCCGCGCCGTCGCCGTCGACGGAACCGAAGTTGCCGTGTCCGTCCACCAGCGCGTGGCGGATATTCCAAGGCTGTGCCAGTCTGACCATCGCGTCGTAAATCGAGGAGTCCCCATGCGGGTGATATTTACCCATGACTTCACCAACGATACGGGCAGATTTTTTGTGCGGTTTATCCGGCGTTACCCCCAGCTCGCTCATGCCGTAAAGAATTCTTCTGTGTACCGGCTTCAAGCCGTCGCGCACGTCCGGCAGGGCACGACTGACGATGACGCTCATCGCGTAGTCGATATAGGATTGCTTCATTTCGTCATGGATCTCATGCTGAAGCATCTTTTGATCTTCTAATAAAGTTGTCATTTTTTCGCCCTCCTTCCCTTATGCGTCGATTGTCGCGTACTGCGCGTTGTCTTCAATAAATTTTTTGCGAGGCGGAACCTTGTCTCCCATCAGCGTCGTAAAAATCTCATCGGCCGCGGCGCTGTCCTCGAGCGTGATCTGCACGAGCGTTCTGTGATTGAAGTCCATGGTCGTCTCCCAAAGCTGTTCGGCGTCCATTTCACCAAGACCTTTGTAGCGCTGAATATCCGGCTTGCCCGGCTTGTCCGCAATGTCCGTCATCAGTTTCGTCTGCTCTTCCTCACTGTAGGTATAGTAGACCTCTTTGCCTTTTTTGACCTGATACAACGGCGGCTGCGCAGCGTAAACATAACCTTCCTCAATCAACGGCTTCATATACCGGTAAAAGAAAGTCAAAAGCAGCGTCCGAATATGCGCGCCGTCCACGTCGGCATCGGTCATAATGATGATCTTATGGTAGCGGAGTTTTTCGAGGTTAAAATCTTCGCCGATTCCGCAGCCGAAGGCTGTGATCATATTTTTAATTTCTTCGGAGCTTAAGATGCGGTCCAGTCTTGCTTTTTCGACATTGAGAATCTTGCCTCGCAGCGGCAGGATGGCCTGACGCTTCCGGTCTCTGCCGTCCTTGGCGGAGCCTCCCGCGGAGTCACCCTCGACCAAAAAAATCTCAGACAGCGCCGGATCTTTTTCGGAGCAGTCCGCGAGCTTGCCCGGCAGTGAAAAGCTTTCGAGCGCGCCCTTTCTTCTGGTCAGATCTCTTGCCTTTCTGGCTGCCTCTCTGGCACGCGCGGCCCGAATGCATTTTTCGACGATGATCTTTGCCTGCGCCGGATTTTCTTCCAAAAATGCGGTTAGGTTCTCATTGGTTGAGGTTTCGACAAAGCCGCGAATCTCCGGATTGCCGAGCTTCGCCTTGGTCTGTCCTTCAAATTGCGGTTCCGAGAGCTTGACGGATACGATCGCGGTCAGACCTTCACGAACATCCTCGCCGCTGAGCACGTCATTCTCCTTGAGAATCTTGCTTTTCTTTCCGTAATCATTGAACACTCTGGTCAGCGCGCTCTTAAAGCCGACGATATGCGTACCGCCGTCCGTCGTGTTGATATTGTTCGCGTAGCCTAAGATCAGCTCGCTGTAGCCGTCCGTATACTGCATGGCGACTTCCACTTCGCAGTTTTCCTTTGAAATCTCGAAGTAAATAATGTCCGGATGCAGCGGCGTCTTGTTCTGATTTTGGAATTTGACAAATTCCTTGATGCCGCCCTCGTAATGGAAGGTCTCACTGCGCTTCTGTCCCTCGCGCTCGTCCTTGAATATGATCTTAATGCCCTTGTTCAGGAATGCCATCTCTCTGAGACGGTGTTCGAGGGTCGCGAAGTCAAAAACTGTGGTCTCAAAGATTTCCGGATCCGGCCAAAAGGTCGTCTTAGAGCCGGTCTTTTTGGATTCGCCGATAACCTCCAGTTTGGAAACGGTCTTGCCCTTTTCGTAGCATTGTCTGTAAATCTTGCCGTTTCGCTTGATCTCGACTTCCATATGTGTCGAAAGCGCGTTGACGACGGACGCGCCGACACCATGCAGACCGCCGGATACCTTGTAGCCTCCGCCGCCGAATTTGCCGCCGGCATGCAGAACCGTATGAATAACTTCGACCGCCGGAATACCAAGCTTTGGATGCTTGTCCACCGGCATACCTCTGCCGTCATCCTCTATCATGACGGAGTTGTCCTTTTGAATCGTGACATGGATCATTTTGCAATATCCGGCGAGCGCTTCGTCGATACTGTTGTCCACGACTTCGTAGACCAGATGATGCAGGCCCTTGGCACCTGTACTGCCGATGTACATGCCGGGTCTTTTGCGAACCGCTTCGAGTCCCTCAAGGACCTGTATCTGGGCCGCGTCATACTGACCGTTTGTTTTTTCTTCTAGACTCATGTTTTTTCCTCTTTTTTCTGTATTTTTCGACTTTGTTCGACCCTATATTTTGGGATTCGACCATCGTTTTTTTGTGAGATTTATACAGGGTATAGTATAGCACCGTTAGACGAAAATTTCAATACAAAAAGAGGATTTTGCGCGGTTTTGATAATTTATTTCGAATCATCCTAAAAAACTCGCTGAAATCCTCTGTTTCGCGCCTTTTATTTATTTTTTATTTTTAGATATATATCCTACATTCTTCTGTTTTTCCTTTTGTACAGAAACAGTCCTGCCATTTGCGCGGCGCACACGCCGCACAAACTGATCCAAAGCGGCAGGCAGGCGTGGTCGCCGGTCTTCGGGATTTCGATGGTTTCCTCCGGCTTCTGCGGCTGTGTCGGAATCTCCGGTTCTTCACGAGGCACCACCGGAATCTCCGGTTTCTCCGGCGGTGTCACAGGCGGCGTGACGGGGATATCTGTTTTGGTAAATTTCGGACACACGATCACCTCATAATTCCAGTTCTTTCTTTCCGCGTCCTCAGACGGCAAAAAGACAAGGCAGGAAGAAAGCGTATAGCTGTATCCGTTCTGCCGCGCGCTGCCGCCCACGATGAGATAAAGTCCCTGCTCCAGTTTTTTTCCGTCTTGCGGAAACCGCAGCATACCGTTCTCGTCAGTATAACCGCTATCGACCGGCGCGAGGTTTTCACCTTGCGTCAGTTGACAGAGCTCTTGTGTCAAATTCCTCCATTCGCTGCCGCTTAATTCGCGAAGCTTCGGCAGCCTTCCATCGAACGCGGCGTTCGGAATGATCTCCGCCGCTTCCGTAATCCCACCGATTTGGTAGATTTCAAACCCGGCATTCGCGATGCCGCGGTCTCCAGCCTTGCAGCTGATGGTAAGCGTCACTTCTTTCGTCATATCCAAAATGCCGACAGCTTCCGCCTTCACAGGGAAAAACAGCAGCGCTGTCATAAGGAAAAGCATCATACCCTTTATGCGCATGTTTTTCATCCGATTTCCTCCTTTCCTTTTCGTTTTTTTCGTATCAGCAGGCATACCGCAAGCACGAAGCCGCCCGCGATGAGAACGGGAAGCAGCGGAAGTTTTTCACTTTGCGGCTTCTCTCCGCTCTCCTGCCTCGCCTGCGCGGTGTCTGTGTCTGTCAATACACCGCGGATAAGCAGGCGCTGCGTATTCACGCCATAAGGCGTGCAAGTCATCAAGGTGCAGTAATTTTTTTCAGGCTCGATTCGAAGGGCTTCTGTTTCCGTAGGCGCAACCACACAAATCTGTTCGACCTGATAGGTCAGAACACTTCCCAAAATATGCACCGAAAAAGCATCATCCTCTCTCAGCTGATCCAAATCCGTAAACAGTTTCGCGCTCGGCAGTCCCCGATGTCCGGATAGAACGCTGTGCACGCTCTTTCCCTCGATAGGCAGCGAGGTCCAGGACAGGTGCCCCACCCCTTTTTGCAGAACCGCTTCCTCTGTTCCGTGATAAATCGGAAGATAAACCCTGATAGATGGAATTTCGAGATATCCCATCATCCCGTTTTCGTCCAGCCACAGCTGCTTCCGGTAGCCTTTCGCTTCCTCGCCGGACAGAAAAATTTCCTCCTGCGCCGAGGCCAAAGCACGATTATAGCGACGCGCTTTTTTCATTATTTCTGCTTCCTCGCCATGATCCGTCTCTTTGACCGTCGCGCAGTAAGAAGCGATGACCCTGCTCGCCATGCTTTCATTCCACAGATTGCTGAGAGAAGGATAAAGCAGGATCGCGATGCCGACAAGCAGGAGCAGTCGGTATCTCCATCTCTTATTTTTTTGCTTCCTCATCTTCTTTTTTGTGCTTGAGCAGGTATCCCGCGCCCATCGTCAACAGCGCGCCGACCGCGTAAAAAAGCATCGTTCCGCCGCCACCTGTCGTCGGCAGTTCACCACCGGTCTGATTCAGCACTTCGACGAGATTCTGCGCAAGCTCTGTTTTTTCATTTCCCTGGCACAGATAAGTCTTACCCTCGTGGTCGATTTCGATTTTTACTGGCGCGCTCAGCGGATAATATCCGGCAGGTGCGTTGATTTCCTTGAGGTAATAGTATCCCGCGTCGAGACCTTCTATGACAAAACGCCCGCTTTGATCCGTCGTGATAGAGGAAATGGTCTGTTCCCCGCTTACAGCAGCGCGATAGATCTGATTTTGCTTCGCGGTCAGTTTCACCGAATTTTGACAGGCTTCATCTGCGTAGAGTATGAATTCCGCGCCGGCAAGCGGGATTCTCTCTTTGACTCCCTCCGCGTTCGCTTCTGTTTCCGTAAATTTATATACGCCGAAACTCCAGCTAAAGGTCTTTGTTGTTTCTATCGTGGTTTTTCCGTTTTCGCCGTAGGTCAGGTAGACGCTGTTGGTTTCCTCATCGCAGACCTTCGCGTTTTCGTTCAGCAATGCGGCGTAGCAAATCTTCACCACATCGTTGGTATGGATGATTCCGTTTTCAAAATGAATCTCAAAAGTACAGGCAGCATCTTTTTTTCCTTCCTCCTGTCCGGTCAGAATCCGATATCCGCCTGTAAGCGGCGTTTCGGCATTGTTGATATGGATACATACTTCTTCTTTTAAAAATGTCAATCCTGCACTCATCGTATCATGGAAAACATAATTGCTCGGGTTGCCATCCGCCGCGGTAATCACGCTTTGATAAAGTATTTTGTCTCCAATCTTGGCATCATTCTGCTTCCCCCAGCTTCCGGTGCTGTTTTCTTGTACTTCCTTCGTCACGATGGGCTTTTCGTTTTTTTCTTTGATAACGGCCTTCGGATTCGTGGTGTCGATCGCGCACAAAGCGCCGAGACTTGAACGTACAAGATAATAGCCGAATGGAAGATTCTTAAATTCCACGCTTGCGGCTCCTGTATTTGTCACTTCCTTGACAGGCGAGATGCTTTGCTCTTGAGCGTACTGTCCCGCGATCGCAACAAAGGCTGCGATATCTTCTGCCTTATCCTTCTCTGCCGCCCATGTAATATGTCCGTCTGTTTCATCTATTTTGAGATAGATATCTTTGATCTGCGCGCTGTTTACAAATCCTTCCCACGCCGCGTTGGCCGTATAGCGATACGCGCTCGGTTCGGTTTCACTGTCTGTATCCAGATCCAAAATACGATAAATGCTGTAAGTTTCTCCGCTCACCGCGTTTTGAACAACGATACTTCCGCTCGTCTTAGCGGCATAGGCTGTGCTTGCCGTACCCAGGAGCAGAAGCGTTACTAAAATCATGGCTGTCACAAGGTTTCTTTTTTTCATCTCATTCTCCCCTTCTCATTCTTTTTTTGAATTATATTCTCGCAGCAGCGCCATCAAAATCAAAAAGCAGCCCACCGCTGTGAATATCGTGTTTCCTTCCGCTCCCGTTTCCGGAAGCTCATATCCTGCCCGGTTGATGATTTGTATTGGATGAGCGGTATCGAGTTCTGTTTCGCTGTTGTCAGAATGTGATACAAAAACCGCTACCTTATCGTAAGCGGCTGTTACGCGGTACTGCTCATTCTTTTTTGTGTAACCGGACGGAATTTTTGTTTCAGTCAAGGTATAGCGATGACCGGATGGAATTTTTTCAAAACAAAACGCACCGTTTTCGTCAGATACTGCCTGCATCGGCAAAAGGGATACGCTTCTCTCATCTCCGCGGCAGCGGCAGCAGCGCGCCGCATCGTGTTCCAACGTAAATTCCGCTTCCGCGACCGGTCTGTTTCTTTCATCTGTTTTGACGAAACGCAGCGCGACATCGTAGCCCTTGACAGAAGGAATCGGAAATTCGATTTTTCTTTTTTCGGAAACGACCGTTTGCTGGTTCACCTTTTCTATGATTTGATATGTCATTTTGGTGGGATTGTTGGTCGGATATGAGGTTTCCTCCAAAAATGCCGCGTTTTCGTTTCTCAGCCTGACGCGATACTTGAGTTCATATTGATAGAGTGTCTGCCCGGCTTCTTCTGTTTTTTGATAGCCGGAGCTTTTGAGATCCCAATGAATCGCCTTGGAAGCTGTTTCAAAGTCCGCGGTATTTTCCGCGTGCGGCTCGTACATGCCGTTTAAGGAATTTGATACCAGCTCCTGCGATTTGTCATAGAATCCGATAAATTCCACAAACGCGTCGCTGCCGCGCGTCGGCATCGGATCGTTAACCATCCAGATTGCCTTTGCTTTTTGCTGCCTTTCCTCCTGAATCTTTTGGAAAATTTCAGCGTAGGCTTTTTCTAACTCTGACGGATTGCTGCTGTCATAATAAATACCGGAGCCGATGCGATTTTTAAGCCAGCTTTGATAGCTCGCCGGCTCGGAGGCGCTGCCGATTTCGTAATTTTCGCTCATTCGATCTACAACCGAAAAATTCTTGCCCGCGGTCTGATCAATAAACCTCTGAATGGTCTGTCCGCCGATATCAATGCCGATACTGAAAATTTTGATTCCCTGATTTTTGATCGCGGCTGCGGCTGCACCGGCTTTTGCCGCTGCTTTATCGCTGTAACTGGTGCCGTAATTGCAATACTTTCCGGTAACCGCATCATAAAACACGCCATCCTGTCCCGCACTCCCGCCGCTGCAGTACGGCTGATAGCCTTGATATCCGCTTCGTGTGTAAGTGGTTGGGAAACCGTCACTTAAAAAAATGATGTATTGATTTTCGTTTGCGCTGCCCTCCGCGCCGAGCATGCGTTCTGCCATCTTTAAGCCTGCTTCAATATTGGTAAATCTTTCTTTGCTGCCCGCGTAGCCGTTCCGATGAATAATCTCTTCACTTTTCCTTCTGATTTCATTTTTTAGATCGTTTACATTTGCTTCGCCGCAGCTTTGCATATTCAAGATTTGATGCGCGTCTGTGTTAAACGCAACATATCCGATTTTGCTGACATCCGAGGACTGTGCCGCGAAGTTATCAAAAAAGGCTTCGGCTGCCTGCATTGCCGCTTCATATCTGGTGGTTCCTCCGAAGCTTTCCTTCATGGTGTTGGAAATATCCATGACAATGACGACAGCCATATTCGGCTCGCGGCAAAACTCATAAATATCGTTTTTTGTTTCCACCTTCAAGGTAATATCAAAGACATTCTCCAGTTCCGACGCCGCTATCGTCTTGCTGACCTTAACCCTTCCGTCCTCCGAGACGCGCGATCCGCCGGAGTCTGTGATCTGAACAGCTGACGTTTGTTGATTTTGCTCTGCGTCAGCAATATAAAATTGGAAACCAACCATCAAAACGCACAGCGCGCACACTGCGGCAAATTTTATGATCGGCATGCACTTTCGCATTCCATCACCCCCTGCATGTTATTGCCCTTATTTTAATCTTTTATTTTGTTCGTGAACGATGTTTTTATTTCGATTTTTTTGCATGTTTTTTTAATTTCTGACTATTTTATGGATAAAAAGACGGATTTATGCAAAATCCTCTGCTCTTTTTAAAAGGACAAAAGTGCGCATAACGAAATCAGAGATTTCTATGCGCACATGGCGCTCACCTATGAGCGCCACTTCGCAAGGTGCTTTTGTCGTTATTCCGGAAATATCGCTATGCGATATTTCCTACATAATAAAAAAACTCCCGCGGGAAGCGGGAGGGTGACGAATTGCTGATTCCTTTTCGGAACTATCGTTTTTATTCTTTTATCATTTCCAAAATATCGGATTTTGGGCGATAGCCGACGGCTTTGTTAATAAGCTTTCCATCTCGAAAGACAAGCAGAAGCGGAATACTGGAAACTTGGAATCTTCCGGCAAGCTGCGGCTGTTCATCGACATTGATTTTTACGACTTTAACAGTATCGGCATTTTCCTCGGCGATTTCATGCAGCACCGGAGAAAGCATTTTGCAAGGTCCGCACCAATCCGCGTAAAAATCCGCCAATACGGTTTTATCTGCTTGTAAAACTTCTTTTTCAAAATTTTCATTTGTGATTTTCATTTCCATTATTTTTCTTTTCCTTTCTCTTCGTCCTCTAAAGATTTATAGTACAGCATACAATGGCAATAACCTTCAAAATTCGGGTCCTCGATTTGTCTTTTAAACTCTTCGCACATACATTTGTTTTCTTCTGTGCGTTCCCTGCGGCATGGACAGTAGCCGCCTGTCTTTTTTAACCCCTCTCGAATAGTCTGCACGATTTCTTTATCCGGATTTAATGTAATTTTCATTTTGTTCACCTCGTTTGTTTTGATACCCTGATTTTGCCGCTTTCAACCTGATAAACGCGATAGTTAGGAAATTTTTGAAATAAAATATCCGGTATCTCGGTAGTTGTGATAAAAAGCTGCACATCGGATAAGGTCTTAACCAAAAATTCCTGCCTTTCAAAATCCAGTTCACTCATCACATCATCGAGAAGCAAAATCGGATCCTCGCCAGTTTCCTCCTTGATGATATGGATCTCCGCGAGCTTCAGCGAAAGCGCCGTTGTTCTCTGCTGCCCCTGTGAACCGAAGCTTCTGACATTGATATCATTGATAAAAAATTCTAAATCATCTTTATGCGGGCCTTTGGTTGTCGCGCGCTGTCTGAGATCCTGCTCCAGCGATTTTTGAAAAGACTTATATAAAAACTCCTCCTGCTCCTTTTCGGTTTCGCAAAGCTTGACGTTCGGCGCGTAGCACACCTGAAGCGCTTCCTTTTGGTTCGTGATATCCCGATGAATTCCGCTGCTGATCTGATTGATTTTTTTGATAAAACTTTCTCTTTGCAGCATCATGCGGCTGCCGCACGCGGCAAGCTGGCGATCCCAGATATCCAGCACCGCCGGTTCTACCTGTGTTTCCTTCAGATAAGCGTTACGCTGCATGAGGATACGGTGATAGCGTGTGAGATTATCGTAATAAAGAGGCTTGATTTGACAAAGCTCTCTGTCGATGAATTTTCTTCGTTTTTCCGGCTCTTCCTTAACGATTTTTAAATCCTCCGGTGAAAATATAACCAGATAAACGTGTTCCAAAAGCTCTGAGGCTTTTTTTATCTTCACACCGTCTATTTTCGCTGATTTTTTGGAATCCTTGCTGAGGATAAGCTCCACCGAACCTTCCTCGTCCTCTCGGCAGGTTTCCACAAACACCTTACCGTAATCCTGTCCGAAGCGAATCAACTCGCTCAATCGATTGGTACGAAAGGATTTGCCGATAGAAGTCAGATAAACAGCCTCAAGAAGATTCGTCTTTCCCTGCGCGTTTTTTCCCAAAATTAAATTGACGCGCGGATCAAAGTTTAAAGAAAGATTTTCGTAATTACGAAAATCCTTCAGTTCTATGCTTTTTATATACATGTTTCTTTTAATTGTTGGTGATTCTGACCGGAAGCACCAGATATTCATAAGCCTCTCCGGTCAGCGGCCGGATCAGGCAAGGGCTGATAGCGGTATTGAACAGCATGACAATTTCTTCATCGTCGATAGCCTTCAGCGCATCGGACAAATATTTGGAATTGAAGCCAATGATAAGGTCACTGCCTTCCTTGGAAACGATAACCTCCTCCTTGACTGTACCTTCCTCTGATTTTGAAGTAATTTCCATATTATAGTCTTTGATATCCAGTTTGATCAGATTGTTCTTGCCGACCTTCGCCAAAAGAGATGCACGCTCAATGCTGTTCATAAAATCGCTCTTGTTCAGCACGACTTTGCATTGGCTGTCCTTCGGCAGGATATCCTCGTATCTGACAAACTGTCCCTCCAAGAGTCTTAAAATTACCTTGGTATCATCGAAAAGGAAGATGGCTTTTTTTGGATTCAAATAGAGATCAACCGCAGTTTCTTCCATCTCGGATTCCGATAAGATTTTGCTGATTTCGTTGAGAATCTTAGCGGGAATGATGATGTCTTTGTCCTTAGCGTTTCTGATTTTTTCTCTGGCGACTGCCATGCGGAAACCGTCCAGCGCGACCATGTGCAATTCTTCCTCTTTCATCTCAACCAAAACGCCTGTAATCACGCCGCGTGTTTCATCAATACTGGCCGCGAAGGAGGTTTTTTTGATCATATCATTCAGCAGATCGCGTTCAAATACGATTTTGTCTGTAATTTCCTCGTTGTCTTTAATATTCGGAAACTCATCCGCGGCAAAGCCGACAATATTAAATTCAGAGTTCGCGCATTGAATCAGGAGATTCGTATTTTGTTCGGACACATGAATCATGCTGTTTGGCAGTTTGCGAATGATGTCACCGAATAATTTAGCCTGTACGACAACTTCGCCTGCTTCAGCACCCTCCACCTCTAATTTTTTTTCGATGGTTAAATCCAAATCCGATGCGGACATGGTTAAAATACCGTCCTCGCTGACCCTGAGCAAGATTCCTTTGAGAATCGGAATGGTTGTTCTGGAAGTGACTGCTTTTGAAACGATATTAAAGGCCTTTGTCAGCACTTGTTGACTGCATGAAAATTTCATTTTTTCCCTCCGCTTATTCTTTTATGATTATATTTTTTGTAGTAATAGTAGTAGTAGGGGGTGTGGAATCTGTGGATAACTCGTCCTCCCTTTGCAAACACTCAAAAAACAATTGTTTCAAATCTGTGGAAAACAGTTTTAAATTATCCTTCATTTGAGGATAAATCTGTGTATAAGTTTTAATCCTTGATTTCTTCTTTAAGCTCTTCTATAAGGGTTTTGAGCGACGGGTCGTTTTTCATTTCGGCTTCCACCTTGTCGCAGGCATACATAACGGTCGTATAATGCTTGCCGCCAAAATATTCTCCGATCTTTGGCAGAGACAATTCGGTCATATTCCGCATCAGGTACATGGCTATCTGTCTCGGAAAGGCGATGTTATTCGTCTTTTTGGAGGATTCCAGATCTGCCATCTTGATATTGTAGTGTTCACAAACCTTCTTCTTGATTTTTTCCGGCGTGATGGTCATTTCGTTGTTGATCAGAATATCCCGCAAAATACGCTTCGCGAACGCCTTATCCGGCTTCTCATTGAGCAAGTGAGAAAAGGATACAATACGAATAAAAGCTCCCTCCAGCTCCCTGATATTGTCCTTGATTTTTTCCGCGATCAGACAGATGACATCGTAGAGGTCTTCATCGACCTCGATATCCATATTTTCGGCTTTTTTCATCAAAATCGCGACTCTGGTTTCATAATCCGCAGGTTGAATATCTGCAATCAAATTCCATTGAAAGCGGGAGCGCAGACGTTCTTCCAGATTGACCAGCTTGTTCGGCGCGCGGTCGCTGGAAATGATAATCTGACGGTTCAAGTCGTACAAGGTATTGAAGGTGTGGAAAAATTCCTCCTGTGTGTTTTCTTTTCCCTCCAAAAACTGAATATCGTCGATCAAAAGCACATCGACCTTGCGGTATTTGGATTTAAATTCATTCATTTTTTGTTCCCCGATGGCGCGTATCAGCTCATTGGTGAACATTTCCGAGGAAACATAGAGCACATTCATGTCCGGATTTTTTTCTAAAAGGTAGATACCGATGGCATGCATGAGATGTGTCTTGCCAAGTCCTGAGCCGCCGTAAATGAACAACGGATTATATGCCTCGGACGGAGATTCCGCGACGGCGAGTGCAGCCGCGTGCGCGTATTTATTACTGCTGCCGACAACGAAATTATCAAAATTATATTTTGGATTGAATATCTTCTGCTTATTGAGCACAGTTTGCGGCGCTTTCACCCTTTTGGGAGTTGTTTCCTCTGCTGAGATCTCTGTTTTCGCCTCTCGCTCATACTCATCGGAATCCTTAAGCACCACGCGAAAATCCTCGCCCATCACCGTCTTGAAGGCGCTCTGCAGATATTGCATGTATCTTTTTTTGATGGTATCGATGATAAAATCTTTTCCTTTGTCGGATTTTAACTCAAGATAGACGATGTTCAAATCGGTGTCAATTTTACGGATGCGCAGCGGTTTGAACCAGGTTTCAAAACTGATTTGTGTTGTGTTTTGCTCAATGATGTCCAAAACGCTCTGCCATATAACAGTTTTATCTTTTTGGTTTTCCATACTTCGACCTTCTTTTTCTTTTTTCCTTCTGTATTTCTATTGTATAGAAAAACTTATCCACAAGCAAGCATGAATTGTGGATAATTGAAAAATAATCTTTTCTCATGGTTATCCACAAGATGTGGATAACTTTATGCATAAGTGAAAATCTGATGCGCCGCAGTCCAAAAAAAGCCTTAAAATGACCGCTTTCGGCTTTTTTTCGCGAATTCGATTCTTGACAAGTTTTTGATTATAGCTTATACTATATAAGCTTATGTGCCGAATTGTAATTTAGATCGGCAAAAATGAAATTTTGAAATTAAGAAAGGAGACTGATTGCTATGAAAATGACTTATCAGCCTAAAAAAAGACAGAGAATGAAGGAACATGGTTTCAGAAAGAGAATGTCCACGAAGAACGGCAGAAACGTGCTCAAGAGAAGAAGAGCGAGAGGCAGAAAAAAATTAACTGCTTAATCTTTTGATGCCGGATATACCGGAGGAACTATGCTGAAAAGAAATGTTTTAAGAAAAAAAAGTGATTTTTCCGCGATTTACAATAAGGGAAAATCCGTCGGAGATCGTTATGTTGTACTTTTTTACAGAAAAAACGGTCTTACTTATAATCGAACAGGTTTTTTGGCAAGTAAAAAAGTCGGAAACAGTGTGAAAAGGAATCGCGCCAGACGCTTGATGAAAGAGAGTTATCGACAGCTTTCATCCGGACTGCCGCAGGGCGGATATGATTTTATCATCATCGCCAGAAACACGATTTCCGGTAAAAAATGCGCGGATGTGGAGAAATCTCTTCGCTCTGCCTTTCGTAGAACCGGAGTAATGGAAAAATAATGAAAAGGATTGGAAGTTTTTTTAAACGTTTGATGATATTGGCGATTCGCTTTTATCAAAAATTTATTTCCCCTTTATTTCCGCCTACTTGTCGGTTTTATCCTACCTGCTCCACGTATTTTATTCAGGCACTGGAAAAATACGGAGTTTTGAAAGGTAGCTATCTAGGAATCAAACGAATTTTGAAGTGTCACCCCTGGCATGAAGGAGGTTATGACCCTTTAAAATGATGGAGGAAATGAATGGGAATTATAGCAAAACCATTGAGTTATTTGCTGATTTGGTTATATGATCTTGTTGGAAGCTACGGCATCGCGATCCTCATTCTTACAGTTTTGATCAAGCTTTGTTTGTATCCACTTTACGCGAAGCAGATCAAATCTACCATGAGAATGACGGACGTACAGCCAAAAATCAAGGAAATTCAACAGAAGTACGCCAAAGACAAAGAGATGATGAATGAAAAAATGATGGAGCTGTACAAGGACGAGGGCGTCAGCATGTACGGCGGCTGTCTTCCGATGATCGTGCAGATGTTCATCATCATGGGCTTATTCGCGTTGCTCAGAACGCCGATGTCCTATTTGGATACAAATATGCTCTTCGCGATTCATGAACCTTTCCTTTGGATCAAGGACTTGGCGCAGCCGGATAAATGGATTCTTCCGATATCCGCGGGTGTCGCGACCTTCTTCTCGTTCTCGATGAACAGCTCTATGTCATCGATGGGCGGAAACGCGCAGCAGACCGCGATGATGTCAAAGGTCATGAAATACTTCTTCCCGATTATGATTTTGTGGTTTGCGAGAACTTATCCGGCCGGATTGGCTCTTTATTGGTTCGGCAGCCAGGTAATCCAGATTTTTTACAATCTGAGATTCAACAAACTCAAAAAAGCACAGCAAGAAGCGAAACAGGCAAAAAGTAAAAAGAAAAAATAAGAGCATAAAACATTGGAGGAAAATATAACATGGATTCTTCTGTAAAATGCGCAAAAGATGTGGACAGCGCCGTAAAACTGGCGCTCGAAGATCTGCAGCTAGGCATAGATGAAGTCGATGTCACTGTTTTAGAAGAGCCTTCACGCGGTTTTTTCGGAATCGGACAAAAACTCGCGCTTGTCAAAGTCGAGAAGAAAAAAGAAGCAAAGGAACCGCCGAAAGAAACAAAAAAACCTGAGGTAAAAAAGGAAAAAAAGCCTGAAAAACCGCAGGCAGCTTTGGAAGAGAAACCGAAGGCCGCAAAAGCAGAAACACCGAAACGCAAAAAAGAGAGAGCTCCAAGAAGAGCTGAAAGAGAAATGCAGGATTTGGAGCCTGTCATTGAAAAAATTCCTGAAGACGAATTGATCGATGTGCAGGATCATGCCGCGCTCAAATTCCTTGAGGAAGTTACAAAGGAAATGGGACTTGATCTGGATATCAAGGCGAAGGCCGGTAAGGAAACGCTGTATATCGATATTCAGGGTAAGGATTCCGGAACAGTAATCGGTAAGCGCGGGCAGACCTTGGACGCGATTCAGTATCTGACCAGCCTTGTCGTGAATAAAGAGCAGTCTGGTTACACGCGTGTTGTGATCGACGCCGAGAATTACAGAGCGAAAAGAGAAAAAACTCTGGAGCTTTTAGCGATCAGACTCGCTAAAAAGGTCGGTAAGACCAAGAGAAGCATCAAGCTTGAGCCTATGAATCCTTACGAACGAAAAGTGATTCACGCAACTCTTCAAAATCACCCTTATGTCACTACCAGAAGTGAGGGACAGGATCCATATAGAAGGGTTATCATTGAATTGAAACACAAATAATCATGTATAGCCCGCTTTTTTGGCGGGCTATTCTTGTATCGCGGCAGAGCCGACGGAAAGGGTGGGAGATTACAGATGGAAGATACCATTGCGGCAATCGCGACAGCGCCCGGAGAGGGCGGTATCGGTATTGTCAGAATCAGCGGAGAAGCTTCCCGCGCGATTTTGGAAAAAATTTTTAGCCGAGTCAAAAAAGAATATCATAAACAGCAGTCTGTAAGTCGGGAAGACGAAAAAAAATATTTTTTCCTGCCGGACGCGATGAGCGAAACCATTGGGCTTCCCATCGAGCCACGCAAGATGCATTACGGATTTATCTATGATAATTTTAGCGGGGAACTGATTGATGAGGTGATGGCGGTCTGGTTCAAAGCGCCGTATTCCTACACCGCGGAAGATGTTGTTGAAATACAGTGCCATGGCAGTTTGGTATCGCTGCGCAAAATTCTCGCGCTTACCCTAAAGAACGGCGCGCGGATGGCGGAGGCCGGAGAATTTACCAAACGTGCCTTCCTCAACGGCCGCATAGATTTATCGCAGGCGGAGGCTGTCATCGATCTGATTCGTGCAAAATCCGACAAGAGTTTTGAAAATGCGCTTTCGCAGCTGGAGGGCAGATTTTCAAATGAAATACGCACGCTGCGAAGCATGCTTGTCGATGTTTTGGTTCAGCTGACGGTCAATATCGATTATCCGGATGAGGACATCGAGCAGTTGACCTTTGAGAAACTGACATCGGAGCTTCGAAAAATCAAAGATGCTGTTGACGCGCTGCTTGCTACCTCCGCGACAGGAAAAATTTTGCGCGAAGGGATGCAGGTCGCGATCATCGGCAAACCGAATGTCGGTAAATCTTCTCTGATGAACGCGCTGCTCAGAGAAACCCGCGCGATTGTGACAGAGATTCCGGGTACAACTCGTGATACCATCGAGGAGGCGCTTTCGATCCGCGGCATTCCGATTCGCTTGATTGATACAGCGGGAATCCGTAAAACAGAAGATGTCATCGAAAAAATCGGCATCGAAAAAAGTAAAGAATCCTTCCAGCGCGCCGATCTGGTTATCTTTATGCTTGACCGCAGCATCGCGCTTGAGGAGGAAGACCGCGAAATCATCCGGCATTTAGATGGCAAAAAGACCATCGTGATTTTGAACAAAACCGATCTTCCGCTGGTTGTGAGCAACGAGGAAGCGCGCGCGCTGCTGCCGGAGGCTGTTTTGATAGAGGCCGCGGTCGGACAGAACATCGGCATTACAAAATTAGAGGATGCCATCGAAAATTTGGTTTACGGAGGCAGAGTCAAACAGCAGGACAGTGTTCTGGTGAGCAATGTGCGCCATATTGCTCTGCTGGAAGAAGCGGGACGCTCGCTCGGCGACGCGATCGGCATGGCGGAGTCTATGCAGCCGCTCGAGTTTTTGGAAATCGACGTCAACTACGCCTATGAACTTCTCGGAGAAATCATCGGCGAGGCGGTTGGAGATGATATTATAGAAGAAGTTTTTGCAAGATTTTGTCTCGGAAAATAGAGTTTTCGGACAAAACAAAAGAAGAAAGACGAAAAAATTATGGAAAAAATTTTGATGGGCGATTACGATGTGATCGTCGTCGGCGCGGGTCACGCGGGATGTGAGGCGGCGCTCGCCGCGGCAAGAATGGGAAAAAGGACCTTGATGTTTTCCATCAATTTAGAGGCAATCGCGATGATGCCATGTAATCCTTCCATCGGTGGAACGGGAAAGGGACATCTGGTCAGAGAGATCGACGCGCTCGGCGGCGAGATGGGTGTCAATATCGACAAGACCTTCATCCAAAGCAAGATGCTCAATACGGCAAAGGGTCCGGCGGTACATTCCCTGCGCGCGCAGGCTGATAAACACCGTTATCATACCGAAATGAAAAAGACGATCGAGCAGCAGCCGAATCTGGACATGAAGCAGGGAGAAGTCACTGATCTGATCGTTGAAAACGGCAAGGTCCGCGGTGTTGAAACAAAAACGCACACTTATTATACCGCGAAGGCCGTCGTGCTCGCGACCGGAACCTTCCTGCGCGGCAAGATTTTTATCGGCGACAGTGTCTACGAGAGCGGACCGAACGGTCTCGCGCCGTCCAGAGAGCTTGCCGATAATCTCAGGAAGCATGGCATGAAGCTGCGGAGATTCAAGACCGGCACACCGGCGCGTTGTCTGGCTTCCAGTCTGGATTACACCAAAATGATCCCACAGGAGGGTGACGCGAAGATCGTGCCGTTTTCGTTCCTGAGTGATGAAATCGGAGAGAATCGCGCGCTCTGCTGGCTGACCTATACCAACGCGGAAACGCATCGGATCATTCGCGAAAATTTTCATCGGTCGGCGCTGTTCGGCGGTCAGATCGAGGGTATCGGTCCGCGCTATTGTCCGTCGATTGAGGATAAGGTCAATCGCTTCGCGGATAAGGAGCGTCATCAGACTTTCATCGAGCCGGAGGGACTGGACACAGAGGAAATGTATATTCAGGGAATGTCCTCAAGTCTGCCGGAAGATGTACAGCTGGCTTTTTACAAGACGATTGCCGGACTCGAAAAAATCCGCATCACGCGGCCGGCCTATGCCATCGAGTACGATTGCATCGACCCGCAGGATTTGCAGCGCAATTTGGAATATCGCGGCATCGAAAATCTGTTTTGCGCCGGACAGTTTAACGGCAGCTCCGGCTACGAGGAGGCCGCGGCGCAGGGCTTATTGGCCGGCATCAACGCGGCACTGAAAATTTCTGGAAAAAATCCGTTCGTGCTCGGAAGAGACGAGGCTTATATTGGCGTTCTCATCGACGATCTCGTGACCAAAGGTACAAATGAACCTTACAGAATTATGACGTCCAGAGCGGAATATAGACTGGTTCTGAGGCAGGATAACGCGGATCAGCGATTAACGGAAAAATCTTACAGTATCGGACTGGCAACAGAGGCGCGTTATCAGAGGTATTTAGCGAAAAAAGAGGCGGTCGAAGCGGAAACGCGGCGTTTATCCGAAAAGACGATCGCGCCGAATGAGGCGAATGCTTTTTTGGAAGCGCGGGGAACCACGCCGATCTCCGGTCGCGTCAGCTTCGCGGAGCTTTTAAAGCGTCCGCAGATTCGCTATGAGGATCTCGCGGAAATCGACGATGAAACCAGACCTTGCCTTTCGCAGCACGCGATCACGCAGCTGGAAGTGCAGATCAAATATGAGGGCTACATTCAAAAACAGCAGCAGCAGATTCTAAAATTCCAAAAGCTCGAAAACAAAAAGCTTCCGCAGGATCTTTGCTACGAAACCTTGGAGGGGCTTCGCAAAGAGGCGGCGCAAAAGCTCAGCCAGCTTAGGCCGGACTCTGTCGGGCAGGCTTCGAGAATCTCCGGCGTATCGCCCGCAGACATCAATGTGCTGCTGATTCATCTGGAAAAAACGAGACGAGGACGGACATGATAAAATTAGAAGAAGCTTTACAGACCCTGAAGATTCCCTATACTCCGCAGATGCTCGCGCAGTTCGCGGCTTATATGGACGGCGTTTTAACATGGAACGAAAAGGTCAATCTGACGCGCATCACAGAGCACGACGAATTTGTGATCAAGCACTTCATCGATTCTGTGATCTGCTGCGGTTTCGACGAATGCAGGCAGGCAAAAACAATTGTGGATGTCGGTACCGGAGGCGGATTTCCGGGAGTACCGCTTGCCATTCTTTTGCCGGATAAACAATTCACCTTGATCGACTCCCTCCAAAAGCGGCTTAAGATTATCGACGAGCTTTGCGCGCGGGCGGACATTGAGAACGTGACCACCCTGCATGGACGTGCGGAAGATCTGGCGGCGCAGCCAGCCTATCGCCAGCAGTTCGATCTCTGTGTTTCGCGCGCCGTCGCGAATACCGCGGTGCTCGCGGAGTATTGTCTGCCGTTTCTCAAGGTCGGCGGATATCTGCTGGCTTACAAGGGGCCGGATGCCGCAACCGAAGCCGCGGAAGCCAAAAAGGCAATCAGCCTGCTCGGCGGCAGTCTAACTGAGATTCGTAGCTGCAATCTCGCGGCTTATGGGTTGGATCACAACATTTTAATCATAAAAAAAGTCAAGAATACCCCGCAAAAATATCCGAGAAAAGCGGGAACTCCGTCGAAGGAACCCTTAAAATAAAAGTTTTAAGGGTTTTTTGTTGTACGAAAGCTCACATCGCGCGCGTGGGAAATGTTATGATTTCCCTATCAGAAAAAGTGTGTGCATTAAAAAAAGGAGGAAAAAATGAAAGTGATACAGGTTCCATTGCGGATGATTCAGCCGAACCCTGAGCAGCCGCGAAAAACTTTTGCGCCGGAGGAGCTCGAAGAACTGGCCGCGTCGATTCGCGAATATGGCGTACTGCAGCCGCTGCTCGTGAAGCGCGGCGCGGACAGAAGTTTGATTTTGATTGCCGGAGAACGACGCTTCCGCGCGGCAGGTCTGGCGGGTCTTGCGAAGGTGCCGGTCATCATGAAAGAGCTGGAGAGCAGGGAGTCGGCCTTGATCTCTCTGGTCGAAAACTTGCAGCGCGAAAATCTGAATTTTTTGGAGGAAGCCAGAGCTTATCAGAAGCTGATGACGGATTTTCATTTGACACAGGGAGAAATAGCTAAAAAAGTAAGTAAACAACAATCCACCATTTCAAACAAAATTCGTGTTCTGAGTCTGCCGGAAGACATGCAGGAGCTCATCATTCAGAATCACTTGACAGAACGGCACGCCAGGGCGCTTTTGAAGCTGCAAAGTGAAACGGATCGTCGGCATGTCCTTACACGTGTAGTACAACATCATCTGAACGTAAAGCAGACAGAAAAGCTGATTGAAGACCTGCTGCTGCGCCGAGAAAGCGCGCGGAATGGGAAGGAGAGGATGAAGTATCTGCATTACAAAATTTATGTAAACACACTCAGAAAAGCTTTTAATCAGGTAAAGACGCTGGAAAAAGACGCGAAATTTACGCAGAGCGACATGGGAGAATTCCTTGAAGTTAAGATTATCATTCCAAAGGGAGAGAGATGTTTCACGTGAAACATCTCTCTCCCTTTAGTTTCTCTTTTCTAAAATTGAACAAATAAAACAGTAGAAAAAGCATATAAAATAGTGTATAATAATTTTGTTAGACAAATCATAAGAACTTCATCATTGGGAGGAAATATTTTGGGTAAAGCAATCGCAATATTTAACCAGAAGGGCGGCGTAGGCAAAACAACCACCAACATCAATCTCGCGGCTTGCCTCGCGCTCAAGGGAAAAAGGGTGCTGATTTTAGATATCGACCCACAGGGAAATACGACAAGCGGTATCGGGGTATCAAAGAAGAATCTGAGCTATACTGTGTATAATATTTTGATCGACAAGAATTTTGACCCGCGCAAAGCCATCCTCAAGACCAAGGTCGAGAATCTTGATTTGATTCCGGCCAGCGTTGATTTGGCAGGCGCGGAGGTAGAACTCGTGGAAATCGAAGGAAGAGAGCGTACCTTAAAAAACGGACTCGACAAAATCAAGGATAATTACGACTATATCTTTATCGATTGCCCGCCGTCATTGGGACTTTTGACGATCAATTCCCTCTCAGCGGTTGACAGCGTTCTGATTCCGATCCAGTGCGAATTCTACGCATTGGAAGGCGTCAGCCAGCTGGTAAGCACGATCGAGCTGGTAAAAAAGAGTCTGAACCCGAATTTGGAAATTCAAGGTGTTATCCTCAGCATGTTTGACGGCAGAACAAATCTTTCGCTGCAGGTGGTGCAGGAGGTAAAAAAATATTTTGGAGGCAAGGTATACGCGACGGTCATTCCGCGTAATGTCAGATTAGCGGAAGCGCCGAGTTACGGCATGCCAATCACGCAATACGACCCAAAATCAAAAGGCGCGGAGGCCTACATGGATTTTGCCGAAGAATTCCTTGATTTAGAAGAGGAGGACCTGTAGCATGGCAGCAAAAAAGGGCGGTCTCGGCAGAGGGCTGGACGCGCTGTTCGCGGACGCGGTTCCGGTCTATGAGAACGAAGACGCGGCAAACGATACATTCAAAGATACAGATAAAAAAGCAAGGACAAAAAAAGAGAACGACGCGGAAAAAAACAAGGACGGGGTTCGCTACATCAAACTCCACGACATCATGCCAAATCTCAATCAGCCGCGCAAGACCTTCAAGGAGGATAAGATCGAGGAACTGGCGGCTTCTATCAAAGAGCATGGAATCATTCAACCGATTGTTGTCAGAAAGCGTGAAAACGGCTACGAGATCGTAGCCGGAGAGCGCAGATGGAGAGCAGCCAGAAAAGCAGAACTGACACAGGTACCTTGTCTGGTCAGAGAATTGAGCGATGAGCAGAATATGCTCTTTGCCATCATTGAGAATATGCAGCGTGAGGACCTCAATCCGATCGAAGAAGCAGAGGGGCTGCAGCGCATGATGCAAACCTTCGGCATGACGCAGGAGCAGGTTTCCAAGAGCGTCGGCAAAAGCCGTCCGTATATCGCGAACGCGCTGCGCCTGTTAAAACTTCCGCAGGAAATCATCGAGCAGATCGCGGAGGGTAACCTTTCGGCGGCACATGGCAGGACGCTGGCAGGGATTGAGGATGACGACGCGAAAGAGAAGCTGTGCGCTAAAATCCTGCAGGAGGGCTTGTCCGTCAGAGAAACGGAGCAGCTTGTCGGCAGTCTCACGAAGCCGCAAAAGAAAAAAGCCGTCAAAAAGATGAAGAATCCGAATGAAGCCAGGGTGGAGGAGGAACTGAAAGAAATTCTCGGTACCAGAGTCCATATCCAGCAAAACGGCAAAAAAGGCAAAATCGAGATTGAGTTCTTTGGTAAAGAGGAACTTGAAAGATTGATAGAACTGTTGAAAACACTATAACAGATAAGATTGTTTCATGTGAAACATTTCAGCCCCGTACAGGGGCTGATTCTTTTGGAGAAAGGGAAATGGCGGGACAAGAAGACGCGAACAGGTATCTGCGCGAAGTTATCGCGGAAGCAGAGGCACTGCGGATCCCCTTGGGCAGCATCAAGCCGGAGGTACGGATCAACAGCAGGGCAAAAAAAAGATTCGGCTGCTGCAGGACGGAGAGAACGTTTGCCGGTCAACAGTACGAAATCGAGCTTTCGCAGAAGGTGCTTGCTTGTAATGAAAAAAAGATCAAGGAAATTTTGGCGCATGAGATTCTGCATAGCTGCGCCAATTGTCAGAATCATGGAAAGAAATGGAAGGCATACGCGAACGCGATGAACCAGCGGTACGGATATGAAATTCGAACCACAACCACTGACGAGGCGATGGGGCTGCCCATGCAGGAGGCGCGCCGCAGGGAGGAATACAAATATTTTTTGCGCTGCCAGGGCTGCGGGGCGGTGCTTTCGCGCAAGCGCGAAAGCAGACTGACGCGGCATCCGGAGTGTTATCGCTGCGCGAAATGTGGAGGGAAGCTAAAAATCATTTGACGAGACGCTATATCTAGTAGATGAAATTTTTCAAAAAGTGTGGTATAATATTTGTACTGTTTGACCTTGCGGCTCTGCCGCGGGGCAGGAAGCATGGAAGTACGTATGAATCAGAACGCGGGCGCGAAATCGACGGCGCGTCCCATTGCAGAGGAAGGTTAAGATGGAAAAAGCAGAAAAAAATTTACATACAGCTGTGTTGTCTGTACCCCTGCCAATCTGTATCATCAATGAGCAAGGGAAGATTATCGGAGCCAGCGACCAGATCAGTCAGGTGTTTTTGTATGACGATATTCTGGACGGAGATCTTTTTGCGCTGACAGGCGTAAAGGTCGCGGAGCTTTATCAGTCTTTGCAGGATGGCATCTGTCCGATCATCAAAAGAAACGACAGAGTCTTTAAGCTCGCGGCGCAAAAAAGCGAAGAAGATGAACACAGCCTGCTTGTGTTCTTTTATGATATCACCAATCTGGAGGAATTAAAAGACCGATACAATGCGGAGAAGCCGTGTGTCGCCAAAATCCAGATTGATAACTACGATGAACTGATCAGCAACGCGGGCTCGGCGCCGCGGCTGGCACTCTCCGGAGAGATTGATCAGCTGCTCCGTAAGTGGGCGGCTAAGATCAACGCATCTGTCAGCAGAGTGCGCAACAGCGCTTATCTGATCTGGTTTGAGCAGCAGTACCTGGAGCGGATGACCTCCGCGAAATTTGACATCCTTGATGAAGTCAGACATCTGGAAACGGGCGCGGACTTTCCGGCGAGCTTGAGTATCGGCGTCGGTGTCGGCGGCAAGAACCTGGCGCAGACCGAAGCTTACGCGGACGCGGCGCTGGATCTGGCGCTCGGACGCGGCGGAGATCAGGCTGTCGTCAAACGCAACCTCAAGGTCGAATACTTCGGCGGCAAGCTGCAGACCGTAGAAAAGAGCAATAAGGGAAAATCCAGAATCGTCGGTCACGCGCTCAAACAGCTGATCGACCAGTCCAAAAAAATATTCATCATGGGACACGCGAATCCGGATATGGACAGCTTCGGTTCGGCGCTGGGCATTACCAGACTCTGCGTGTTATGCGAAAAGGAGCCTTATCTGGTCATCGACGAGGTCAATGAAAGCCTGCAGGAAATTTTCAAACAGGCAAAGGAAAGCGATGATTACCAGATTATCAGCTCCGAAAAGGCGCTGAGTCTGGCGGAAGAGGAGAGTCTGCTCATCGTGACAGACACCCACAGACCGAGTCTGGTGCAGTGTCCGGAGCTGCTCAAAATCTGTGAACGCATCGTGGTCATCGACCATCACAGGAAGATGGAGGAATGCATCGAAAATCCGGTGCTCGCGTATATGGAATCCTACGCCTCCTCCGCCTCAGAGCTTGTGGCGGAAATGCTGCAGTATATGATCAGCAAAAAGAGCCTCAACAAGCTGGAGGCGGAAGCGCTGCTGGCAGGCATGACCATCGACACCAACGGATTTTCTGTCAAAACAGGGGTGCGCACCTTCGAGGCTGCCGCGTGGCTGCGCAGACAGGGCGCGGACCCAACAGAAGTGAAACGGTTTTTCCAAGAGGAAATTTCCAATATAAAGCTGCGCGCCGAAGCGGTGCTGTCCGCGCAGGTCTTTGAGAACGGCGTGGCGATCTCGGCGTGCCGCAAGGAACGAAGTGACGCGCAGATTCTGTGCGCGCAGGTCGCGGATCAGCTGCTGACCGTCAAGGGAGTGAAATCCTCCTTTGTCGCAGGCAGAAACGAGGCCGGCAAAACCGTCATCAGCGCCAGATCGCTGGGAGAGGTTAACGTACAGGTGATCATGGAAAAATTCGGAGGCGGCGGACATCTGACCACCGCGGCCGCGCAGGTTGATATGAGCGTCGGCGAAACAATCAAAAAAATAATGGATATGATGGAGGTAAATCAAGATGATCGTAATCTTAAATAGAGATGTAAAGGGAACCGGCAAAGCCGGCGATGTGGTAAAGGTCAGCGACGGCTACGCGAGAAACCTGCTCCTGCCGAAGGGCTACGCGACCGAAGCAACTGACGGCAACATCAGAAGTCTGGAAAAGCAAAAAGCAATCGCGGCGGAGAAGAAGGCCGAGGAAAAGGCAGCCGCGCAGGCGATTGCGGAGAAGCTCGGCGGTCTGACCGTCAAGATTCAGACAAAAGCCGGAGAAAACGGCAAGGTCTTCGGCTCCATCACCTCGAAGGATATCGCGGAAAAGCTGAAGGAACAGCACAAGATTACCATCGACAAGAAAAAAATTCTGCTCGACGGCCCGATGAAACAGACGGGAACCTTCAGCGTCGATGTCAAGCTCTACCCGGAAGTAAGCGGTAAGCTAACGGTAGAGATCAGCGCGGAATAAGCCGGACATGGTCTGCTTCTCGAAAAACAAGCGGAGAAGCAGACTTCTCACGAAAACTTCAAAAAAACCACACGAAAAAAGACGAGGAGTTTGCTATGATAGAGAGGATACCTCCGCACAACGAGGAGGCAGAACGCTCCGTACTCGGCGCAGCCATGCTGAACAAGGAGGTTCTCTTTGACATTTTGGAGGAGGTCAGGGAAGACGACTTCTATAACGAAAGTCACAAGGAGATCTTTCGAGCCATCTGGGAGCTGTACCGCAAAAACAGCGCGGTCGATATGCTCACCGTCTGCGAAGAATTAAAAAGCAGACAATCCCTGGACATGGTCGGCGGCAGAGCCTATATCGCGACACTCACCGCGGAGGTTCCGGCCACCGCGAACGGCAGGGAATACGCGAAGATTATCGCCGAAAAAGCGGTGATGCGGCAGATGATCCGCACCGCGGAGGATATCACCGAAAAGGGCTACCAAAGCAAGATGGCGGCCAGGGAAATCCTCGATTACGCGGAGAGCGGCATCTTTCAAATCGCGCAGAGACGGCAAAAAAACGATTACACCAAAATACAGGATGTGCTGCTCGAAAATCTCAAGATTATCGACGCGGCAGCGCAGAATAAAGATAAAATTACGGGAATCCCTACGGGCTTTCACGATCTGGACGAAAAGACCAGCGGTCTGCAGCGTTCAGATTTGATCATTGTCGCGGCGCGGCCTGGCATGGGCAAGACCGCCTTCGCGCTCAATATCGCGCAGCAGAGCGCGGTCAAGTACGGAACCTCCGCCATCATTTTCAGCCTGGAAATGTCCAAGGAGCAGCTTGGACAGAGACTGCTGGCGATGCAGGCCCGCGTGGAAATGCAAAAGCTCAAGCAGGGAGATCTGGACCGCAAGGACTGGGACCGCGTTTCTTTGGGCGTGGACGAGCTGAACAATTCCAAAATCGTCATCGACGATACGCCCGGCATTTCGCTGATGGAAATGCGAAACAAATGCCGGCGTCTAAAGGCCGAGCAGGGACTGGATTTAATCGTGGTGGACTACCTGCAGCTGATGACCTTCGAAGGCAGGACGGACAACAGACAGCAGGAGATCAGCGCACTTTCCAGAAACATGAAGCTTTTGGCCAGAGAAATGAACTGCCCTGTCATCCTGCTTTCGCAGCTTTCGCGCGCGCCGGAGCTCAGACAGGACAAACGGCCGATGCTTTCGGACCTGCGTGAATCCGGCTCCATCGAGCAGGACGCGGATATCGTCATTTTCCTGTATCGTGACGACTACTACAACGAAAACACCGAGAAGCCGGGCGTGTGCGAGGTCAATATCGCCAAGCACAGAAGCGGCCCGACCGACAAAATAGAGCTGACCTGGGTAGCCAGATACACCAAGTTCAGCGACAAGGCGCTGTAAAGCGGCGCGAGCGAGGAACCTATGGGATTTACAAAGGCAAAGGTGAAAGACTTTTACCTGTTGACCACAGATGTGGAGAATATTTTTATCAATGAATACCTGCCCGCGGCGCCGGGAGATTATGTAAAGGTCTATCTTTACGGCCTGCTCTACGCGCAGACGGGTGCGGACATGGACGCGCGCACCTTCGCGCGCCAGCTCAGACTGCCGCCGGAAACGATTCGGCAGGCGTGGGACTATTGGGAAAACATGGGTGCCATCAGGCGCATCCTAAGCGGCGCAAAGGCCGCGGAGGCGGTGAACGCGCAGGAGGATATCGAGTTTCTCAATCTGCGCGTCAAGATGTACGGCAGCAGCACGAATGAGTCGGAAACGGCAGACGAAGCGGTGCCGCATGGTGAGGACAAAATCGGCAGCGCCGCCGACAAGCTCTGCGACAGCGGCGTCAAGGAATTCATACAGGAACTGGAAAGCCGGACGGGGAGACTGTTCGACCCACAAAAAGAGCTTGCGGAGATTCTTTCCTGGGAGGAAGCCTTCGGCGTCAGCAAAGACGTGATTCTGGAAGCATTTTCTTATTGCTGCGAAAGAGAAAAGACCGGCCTGTCCTACATCAAAAAAGTGGTGATGGGTTGGGGCGAGCAGGGACTCAAAAGCAAAGAGGAGGTTGAAGCCTATCTCAAGGAGAACGGGATTCGCCAGAGTATGTATAAGCGCGTGCTGCAGTCGCTGGGACTGAACCGCGGCGCGACGGAGGCGGAGAAGCGCATGATGAACGTCTGGTTTGACGAGATGCGCTGCAGCTTGGAACGGGTGCTGGAAGCCTGTGACAGAACACTGTCAACCGCCAATCCAAACCTCAGATATGTCAACAAGGTGCTGGAGAACTGGTACGAGGAGGCAAAGAGCAGAGGTCTGGATGTGAATCAGAAAACAACAGTCACACAGGCTGTTTTAAATCAATATTACGCGTTTCTTCGCGAACAGGCGGAGGAAACGGCGCAGGCGCACAAGCGGGAGATTTATGAGAAGCTGCCGCGCGTAGAAGAAATTGACAATATGCACAGAGAAATCGGAAAGAACCTCACCAAGGGACTTCTGACCGGAATGAAGGATTCGCAAAAATCGCAGTTCCGGCAGCAAATTCGCGCTTTGGAGGAGGAACGCGCCGTTTTACTGACGGAGCATAATTACCCGATGGATTACACAGATGTCAAATATGCCTGCGAAAAATGCAGCGATACCGGCTTCGATGAAAACGGAGCGCGATGCAGCTGTGTTCGTCAAAGAACAGGAGAAGCAGAAATATGGCAAAAAAGAGACAAACAAACAAGCTGATGCCGCGTCTCATCGATGGCGGCGCGCGGCTTGTAGAGGAAACGGATAAGTTGCTGGATCAGGCGGGACCTTTTTTAGCGCGGCAATCCGATGAGATCATCGGCGCGTGCGCGGGACTGGTCACAGAGTACGACAACTTCGCGGACCTTGCCGCGTGGTTTTTGGGGCGTAGCTTTGTCAAAGCCGCCAGAAGGTGGCATGACCTGCATATCAGCCTGCAGCAGCACCGTAAGGAAATCGTCAAGCATTTTGCGATCGGCTTTGTCGTTGTCATCGGCGCGGTTGCCGTTTACGCGACCAGCACCGATTACGAGTACGCCTACAACGGCAGGACGCTCGGTATTGTAAAGGAACAAAAGGACGTGCTTGAGATTCTCGATCTGGTCAGTGATGCCTTGTCGCAGGAATACGGCTCGAACATCGTCATCGATCCGGAAACGGATATTACCTTTACGCCCGTACTTAAATTCGGCAAGCAAATCGATGATCCGGATACAGTTCTGCGCCGCTTCACCTACATGGGCGACATTCAGGCGCAGGCCTACGCGATTGTCGTTGACGGCAAGCGCATGGTGACCGTCGAGAGCGAAAAGATCGCGCAGGATGTGCTGGATACCATTTTAGACACCTACATCAAGGGCTCGCGGAGCGACTATGAAAGCGTCGGCTTCGCCGAGGATATCAAGATCGAAGCCTACAATACCACTCTGGCGAACGTCAGCAGTAAGGCGGCAGCGACCAAAAAACTCAAGAGCGGCGGCCAGCAGGAGCAGACCTATGAGGTTGTCGCGGGCGATACGCTTTATGGAATCTGCAGCAAGCTTGGGGTATCCTTGAGCGAGCTGAAGGAAATGAATCCAAAGGTAAAGGATACCATGGTGCTGCATGTCGGCGATACCTTCGTCACGCAGCAGGAAGTTCCGCTGCTGACTGTTGAAACCGTAGAAATCGCGACCTTCGCGGAATCCATAGACTATAAGACGGAGTACAAGGAATCCTCCTCATACTACAAGGGCGAGACCATTGTTACCCGAGCCGGTAAAAAGGGTAAGGCAAAAGTGACCGCGCGTCTGACCAAGCGAAACGGCAAGACGGTCGATCGTGAGGACCTCAGCAAAAAGACCATCAAAGAGCCGGTGGCCAAAATCGTGGTCAAGGGTACCAAGGCAGTACCGCCGAAGAAGGGTACCGGACGCTTCATCAGGCCGGTCAGCGTCGGCGTTTATCGCGGCTACGGCATGCGCTGGGGCAGAATGCACTACGGTCTGGACTACGCGGCACCGACAGGAACGACGATCCGCGCCGCGGACGGCGGAACCGTTACCAAGGCGGGCTGGTCGGGTGCTTACGGCTATCGTATCGTCATCGACCATGGCGGCGGCTTCAAGACGCTGTACGCGCACTGCAGCAGCATCAGCGTATCCGTCGGACAGCAGGTATATCAAGGACAGAAGATCGGCGCGGTCGGCAGCACCGGACGAAGCACCGGCGCGCACTGCCACTTTGAGATCTTCAAGAACGGCGGGAACGTCAACCCGGCGAGCTACCTGTAAGCAAGCCTGATAATTTTAAAGCGAACAAAAAGTCTGCACCGCGATTTGCCGGTGGCTGTCTGTGGGCGTATCTCATACGCCCGCGGCGGCTGCCGCGGAATCAGGTGCAGATTTTGCCTTTTGCATTGGCGCGCTCTGCGTAAAGCCGGACGCCGCGAAAAAAGCACGCATGAATATTTTCCCGGGAAAATATAATGAAGCAAAGACAGCGGCAGGAGGTAGCGCTATGGAGCAGCAGAGCATATATTTGGAAAATCGCGAGAGAATGACGATCAATCAGGTGATTGACGTGGATGCCTTCGATGAGGAAACGCTATGGGCGAATCTTAAGGAGGGGGCGGTCGAGATCAGCGGGTCGGAGCTGCATATAGAGAAGCTGGATTTGGCGGAGGGTGTTTTGATTGTGAGCGGCATCATCTGCGCGTTCGCCTATGTGGAGCCGAAGAAGCAAAAGGCCGGCAAGCGCTTGCGGACGCTGCGCGCGAAATTCCGCAATGAGTGAGCTGATTCAAAGCCAGCTGACGATTTTGGGCGTCATGGGCAGCGCGGGGGCGGCCGCGGGGCTGGTCTATGATATTTTTGAAGCCTTTGCCGCGCTGCGCGGCTGGCAGAGGCAGAAGCGATGGGCGTCGGAAATATTCTGTTTCCTGTGTATCGGTTTTTTGAGCGGAGAGTTTCTCTATGCCGCAGATTACGGGAAAGTGACATTTTTTAGTATTTGCGCGTTTGGGAGCGGGCTTTGGTTGTACAAAAAAACTTTTTGTGGTACAATGTCCTTGCACAGCCATTGGCAAGCCAAAGGCACAGATAAAAAAGATATAAGCCGGGAGGCCGGGCGCAGGCGATTGACAAAGCGAAAATGAAGACAGAGCCCTCCGCGTTCGGACAAATGAGAAGATAAAACGGCTGCGGCATAAACAACGCAGGACAGAAGGGATACGCATGGCAAAAAAGAGCAGACTCCATGAGTTTGAAAAGAACAACCGCGTAATCAACATCCCGCAGGCACAGGACGCGCGCCGCGAGCGATTGGAGATTGCCAGACAAAAAAAAGCGGGAACGCGAAAAAAGAAGATCAGGATCAATTACATGCGGATGGCGCTCTTCGCGCTCGTTTTGGTGATCGGGGTCTCCTTTGTGGTGTCCGCGGTCAAAATCGTGCAGCTGCAGGGAGAAAAAAAAGAGGTTGCCGCCAAGAATGACGAGCTCACGCACAAAAAAGAAACGCTTGAGATGGAATACGAAAATGTCAAGCTGCCGGAATATATCGAAAATCAGGCAAGACGCGACTTAAAACTGGTAAAGCCGCAGGAGCTTTTGTTCGCGTTCAACGAGGAGAAGCAGAGCGGTAAGACCAGGAACGACAGCGGCACAGACGATACGAAGCAGACAGAGGATCAAAATACAGATGGAAAAACGAAAAATTGAGGAAGTGATCGTCGTGGAGGGCAGAGATGACACCGCGGCGGTGAAACGCGCCATCGACGGACTGACAATTGAAACGCATGGATTTGGGATTCGGCGCGAGACTTGGGCGCTGATTGAAAAGGCCTATCGGGAAAAAGGCATCATCATCTTTACCGATCCGGACTACGCCGGCGAAGAAATCCGCAGACGTTTGACGAAACAGTTCCCGGACGCGAAGCAGGCATTCCTTTCGCGCGAATACGCGCAAAAAAAAGACGATATCGGCATCGAAAACGCGGAGCCGGAGGCTATTTTGGAAGCGATCGAGAAGGCGCACGCGACCTTCCGCAAGGAGGGCGCAGGGGAGGCGGATTTGTATACCGCCGAAGACCTGTTCGCTGCGGGGCTTAGCGGCGGCGCAGATTCCAAACAGCGCAGAGAAAAACTTGGACAGGTTCTCGGGATCGGCTACGCGAACGCCAGAGGACTCCGCGGCAAACTCAATCAATTCGGAATCAGAAAAGAGGAATTCTATGAAGCTATACGCGCCATCGACCATTCGGGAGATTAAAGAGAAATATGGATTTCGGCTTTCCAAAAGCCTTGGACAGAATTTTTTGACAGATAAGAACATCATCGATGAGATTATCGAGGGCGCGGGCATCGGACCGCGGGATCTGGTGATCGAGATCGGACCCGGGATCGGGGTGCTGACCTGGGAAGCGGCGCAGCACGCGCAGAAGGTCATCGCCGTCGAGATTGACCAGAATCTCATTCCGATTCTGGAGGAAACCCTGCGGGAGGCGGACAATATCGAGATTGTCAATCAGGATATCCTCAAAACGGATCTCAATACGCTGATTGAAGCAAAAAAAGCGGAAGCTGAGGCGGCAGGCATGCCGCTTGCGCATGTGCGCGTCATCGGCAATCTGCCGTACTATATTACAACGCCGATCATCATGAAACTCTTGGAGGACGGCGTCGCGGCGGACAGCATCACCGTTATGATGCAGAAGGAGGTCGCGGAGCGCATGCGCGCGCTGCCGGGTACCAAAGCTTACGGCGCGCTCTCTGTGGCAGTGCAGTATTACTGTGAAGCGGAGAATGTTGTTACGGTGCCGGCGAGCTGCTTCGTGCCGCAGCCGAAGGTGGACTCGGCGGTACTGCGTCTGGACAGGCGAAGCGAGCCGCCGGTGACGCTTTTGGATGAGGAAATGTTTTTTCGCTGCGTCAAGGCGGGGTTTGGGCAGCGTCGCAAAACCCTCTCCAACGCGCTGATGGGTGTGGAACAGATTACGAAACAGATTGTAGGGGACTCCCTCGCAGGGGCGGGCATTGATCCGGTAAGAAGGGCAGAAACTTTGGATTTGGAAGAATTCGCGCGGCTCGCGAACGAAGTCGCGGAAAGATTACGCAAATAGCGGAAGGGGAAACGGATGGATAAATTTGAAAGATTTGATAAATTTGAAAAGCTGGACCGAAAAGTAGAAGAAACCATTCGCGAAGTGGAAACCATGGACAGACGGAAGTTCTATCGCAACAGTTTTGTCTGTGCCGGCGTCTGGGCGCTGCTTTTGAATCTGGTGATTGAAACGCTCGGCCGGTTTCCGACAGCGGGAATCTTTGGCGGACTGTCCTTTATGGTGCACAGCCCGCTGGTCTTTTTATATAACGCATTGATTCTCTACGCGACCTTAGTGCTGGCATCGTTGTTCAAGCGGAGAGTTTTTTTCTTTACCATTGTTTCGATTTTCTGGCTGGGCATCGGCATCATCAACGGCGTGATTCTGACACAGCGCATGACGCCGTTCACCGTAAAGGATCTGAGCAATCTCAATGACGGACTGACCATCGTGACCAATTACCTCAGCAAGCTTGAAATCGCGGGTGCGATTGCAGCGGTGCTGATCGCTGTCGGTCTGCTAGTGCTGCTTTTTATCAAGGGACCGCAAAAAAGAGACGGCGTGAAACGCAAGCGCAATCTGGTCGCGGTGATTCTGGTGATCGTCTTCACATTCCTGTCATCCTCCTTTGTGATTAAGGCAGGCATTGTGCAGACTTTCTTCGGCAACCTCGCCTATGCTTATCGAGACTACGGTGTGGTCTACTGCTTTGTCAATACCTGGCTGAACACCGGAATCAGCAAGCCGGACGGATACAGCAGGGAAGAAATTCTTTCCATCTTCGACAAAAAAGAACTCGGTGATGACAACGCCATGCTGCTTACCCAAAAGGATGAGGACGAGCAGCATCCGAACATCCTGTTTTTGCAGCTGGAATCTTTCATCGATCCGATGACGATTCAGAGCATCACACTTTCGCAGGACCCATGCCCGAACTTCCGGAAGCTGATGCAGACCTATTCCTCGGGCGAGCTGACCGTACCGGCCTGCGGGGCAGGTACCGCCAACGTGGAGTTTGAAGTGCTGACCGGACTGTCAGTAAAATTCTTCGGTCCGGGCGAATATCCGTACAAGTCGGTCTTAAAAGAAAAAACCGGAGAAAGCCTTGCCTACGACCTCGACAGTCTTGGCTACACCTCGCACGCGATTCATAATCACAGGGCAGTCTTTTACAACCGCAACAGCGTTTTTTCGAACATGGGCTTTGACACCTTCACGAGTGTGGAATACATGAAAAATGTCGAAAAGACGCCGAAGAACTGGGCGAAGGACTATGTGCTGACGGATTGCATCACTGACGCGCTGAATTCTACAAAGGGGCGCGACATGATCTATACGATATCGGTGCAGGGACATGGCAAGTATCCAACCCAGCAGATCATTCAAAATCCGGCTATTGAGGTCACCTCGGCGCCGACGGAGGAGCTGAAGTGGAAATATGAATACTATGTCAATCAGGTTTACGAGATGGATCAGTTTATCAAGGAGCTGACAGATACGCTCGCCAAGCGTGAGGAACCGACCGTCCTCGTGATGTACGGCGATCATATTCCGGCGCTGGATATGACCGAGGATGATCTGGAAAGCGGCAATCTCTACGGCACGCAGTATCTGATCTGGAATAATATAAATCTGCCGAAGGACGACGAAAATCTCCACGCCTATCAGCTCGCGGCGCACGTGATGGACATGCTGGATATGCAGGCAGGCACGATCTTTACCTATCAGCAGAACCACAAGAACAGCGAAACCTATCTCGCGGATTTGAAGGCGCTTGGCTATGACATGCTTTACGGCAAATACTATATCTACGGCGGCACGAATCCGTTCAAGCCGACGAATCTGAAGATGGGCGTCAACGATATTTCTATTGAGGAAATCGTCAAAATCGGAGACAAATATTACATCAAGGGCAGGAATTTCACGCAGTACAGCAAGGTCACGCTGGACGGCAAGGAGCTCAAGACCATCTATCTGGGCGAAAACGTGCTCGGACTTTTGGAGGATGTCGATCCGAACGACGCGGATAAGATGAAGGTCAGCCAGATTGAGAACAAGAGCGGAGAAATTTTGAGTACCACCGAATAGAGAGGAGAAACTCGCATGAGAAATATTGAAACAGAAAGATTGCTGCTGACGCCATGGACGATGGCCGAGGAGGATGTGGAAGGACTTTACGAATATGCCAGCGACCCCGAGGTCGGCCCGAACGCGGGCTGGAAACCGCATGCTGACAAGGCGGAGTCGGCACAGATTATCAAGGAGCTGTTCATGCCGCACGAGGTCTGGGCGATCCGCGAAAAGCGAACCGGCAAAATTATGGGCAGTATCGGTTTAGAGCCGGACAGAAGGCGTGAGGATGTTGCCAGCAGAGAAATGGGATATTCGCTCGGCAAGGCTTTTTGGGGCAAGGGTTATATGACAGAGGCGGCGAAGGCCGTTATCGACTATGCGTTCACGCAGGAAAAGGAGCCAATCGTCGTGCTGGCGATCTGTACCGGACCGACGAACAAGCGCTCGCAGCGCGTGATTGAAAAATGCGGCTTTGTGTATGAGGGTCGGCAGCGCAAGGGCTATCATATCTATGACGGCAGCGACCGCGATAACCTTGTCTATTCCATGCTCAGAGAGGAATGGGAGGCAGGCAACCGAAAATAGTTGCAAAAAAGAACAAGAGGTGATCCAAGTTTCCTTGCTTGCCTCTTGTTCTTTTTGTGGATATTTATCGAATGTTATGATGTGGAATTTCATGAAAATGATCTAACGGATCTGACGCAGACTTTCCTGCGCGAGCACCGGAATAAAGGCTTCCTGCGATTCCTCGGCTTGCTTGCGTGCACGCGGTTTGCGCGGCGTGCCGTCAAAAGTATTGCCGATCACAGCCTCGTCCTCACGCAGCGCTGCAGCCATCGTTTCTTCCTGCGCATCTCTTTCGGCATCCAGACGCTTATTGCGGACTGTCAGCGCGAGGTCGATCGACACGACAAACAAATTGATGAAATACAGTGCGAGGACGAAGTTTACATTGCCTGCGTAGAATTTACCGGCAATACCGAACAGATAACCGGCAATGATCACGATCTCAAAGAATACGCTCTTGCCTTTCGCGGAGCGCGCACGCAGCGATTTCGCCACATTGATCGGCCAGGAGAGTCCGAAACATGCAAGCATCAGTCCTTCACATATTGTTGTCATTTGTATTACCTCAACTTTCCGGTTGAAACTTTTGGATTTGTTTTCTTTACCATATAGACAATACTACAAAAATGTGATACTGTAAAATATATTAT